>CEOF01004004.1_pt1 | contig 42245 bp, 54 predicted proteins | sample 361311 | NCBI WGS metagenome assembly CEOF01 (sample SAMEA2619667, study PRJEB7988) | marine metagenome | biome: marine biome (ENVO:00000447); feature: surface water layer (ENVO:00002042); material: "saline water (ENVO:00002010), including plankton (ENVO:xxxxxxxx)" | depth 5 m
ACTTTCTGGCATTGGATTAGGTTTATGCCATATAATATCTTGCCTTAGATACCATCCGTCTGCTCTTAATGCGAATGCTAACATCCAAGGGATGCCAATTAAATCTTTCTCTTTTAATCCTTTTAATTTGTTACCACGTTTATTACATTTATCTGGTAGATCTTGCTTCGTCTTACTTACTGACTGTTTAGGATATGACTGACCTTTTCCTGGTCTATAATTATAATAACTATCTCCTATGTTTAACCATAGTGTTCCATCATCAGTTAATACTTCTCTTACCTTTCTGAATACATTTACCATTTCATCAATATATTCTTCGGGTGTTTGTTCCTGTCCTATTTGATTATCTTCATTACCATAGTTCCTTAAACCATAGTAAGGTGGACTAGTAACACACATTCTCGCACTCTTAGGTATGAATGCGTCAAGTGTGTCTCTACAATCTCCATATAATATGGTATCTTTCATTTTTTAAATACACCTAACTTAGATAATAACCATAGTGTAACTATAGTCCATCCTATAACATACCACATAATAGTAAATACAATATCATTTAATATTATACAATAAAAAAGACGGTCTTGCAACCGTCTTTGTAGGATTCGTAATGTAGTCTATTCTAATAGAGGTGTGCAAACTGTTTTACATACTCTATCATTGTCTTCGCATTCGATTAAGCACTCAAAGTATTCGTCTATTTTATTCTCTTGTGAACTATAATTCATACCATTTTTCCATTGTGCCATCTGATTGAAGTTAAGTTTTGACATACAAATACTCCTAGTAAAATTTAGATACTCTCATAATATATGAGGTTTAGTGCATCTTGTTGCTCCTAGATTCTACACTATTATTTAGAAATTAGATAGTATAATATACGTTAAAAGTAACAAGAATTTATGCCTATTTTAGTTTTCGTCTCTTACGATACTGTATATAATAGCAAATATTGTTGCACCAACAAATAAGTACCAATACTGTATAAAAACAAACAATAATAATAAACCGCCTAGTGTTCCTATAACTTGAAAGTCAAACAATCCTCTTCTGAATATGTTTTGATTATAGTTAGGATAAGGTGGTTCTAATTCATGTTGGTATTGTCCATTGTTAGATTGACCTTGAAATAATACTTTCAATACTGGTAATCCATATTGTGACTCTGCAAGTAATCTTGCTTCGTCTTCATAGTAACAGTCATCAACATAAACAGTTTTGTTTAAACCATTGTCACGTTGCAATAATACTTCATACCTGTTCATTTAAAACTCCTCTAATAATCTTTTAAGTTCATCATCCTCTGATCCTATGATCTCGGATACCCACTCCTCTTCTTCCTCTTGGACTTTTGTTTTGTCGTTTTCAATAATTTCATAGACATTAAATGTCATAACCAAATCCTCCATTTTGGAATTGTCTCTCTTCCTCTACTTCCTTCTCTAGTTTCTTGAGTGATGTTTTTAATTTAATCAACTCTTCGCTAGAGTATTGAGTATCAGATGCGAGTGCTTTTTTAATCAGTCTGATTTGTCCTTTAGGACTAAAGAATTTTCTCATAACTTAGTATAGTATAGAATAGTATTTTTGTCTAGTCAAAATCTGTTAAGATTTTACTTTTAAGGTCATTTAACTCATGTGATCTATTAGGCATCTTTAAGTATTCCTTAAACCATTGAGAATAACCTTGCTTTGCACCCATATTTTGTTTGTGCTTCATACCTTTCTCTTTTTGTATTGCTAACCAATAACTAAAGAATGGTACTCCTTGATTAAATCCATCCATCTTACCTCTATCTGGTATCCATTTCTTACCATTGCCATAGTTGGTATTCTCTCTTTGTATCCATCCAGTAGCATTTAATTTACCTTTAGTTGCCATAGGTATTTGTATTGGGTCATCGAACTCATCTTTTAATTCTTCTGTAATTAACTTTAATAAGTTTACTACACTCTTTTCCCAATAACCAAATTTAACATGATGTAAGAATAGTGAAACCATAAATGTCTGGTCGAAATGCTTATTGTATTTTGTCTCATTTAAGAGATCATCAACTGCAACAATATTATCTTTATATTGCATGATAGCATTCTGCATCTTAGTCCTACGATACTCACTTTGAGTTATAGTCTTATCGTCAGTCTCCGACCATAGTCCTTTGTCTCCATAAGTCTCAGGGTCATCATATTTACATAGGTATGATAATGCTGTAACGTATTGTCCTTCTTGAAACTTCTTAGTTTTCAAGTTCATACCTAGTGACTTTTGACATCCTGTTACAACTTCTGCTGCTACTTCTGCTGCTGATGGATTATCAAATGTCCAGTAAGTTCTTCTTAACTTTATTAATGTTGGTTCAAGATACTTTACAACTAATACATTTTCTGGTAACTCATTTGTTTGTCCAGTCTCCCATAGATATGATCTAGTATTAGCATCGAGTCTCCACTCTGTTCCTGCTTCGTATTCTGTTCCATCTTCCCATACATCATCTTCTGTCAACTCTCCTGCTGCTACTATATGATGAGTAGGAAATAATACTCTTAAATGATCTATTGTAGTTTTCTTCTTTGATCTAAGTTCTGTATCCCTCTGTGTTATCCACTCTGGGTACATTAAAAAATTATCTGTTTTCATTAAACAAATAACTATATTTGGAATTCCTGGTAATTCATACCACTCTCCCACAACTAATTGTTGTGTCATGTCTTTTCTCCGTTGTTATACGTTTTGTAATCCTGCTTGACTGGTGTGTCTTCACATGAATTACGTTGTTCATTATTATATATCATTTCAGTAAAGATTTCAATCCCCCTTCTAGTCTTTGTTTAGAATACTTAACATACTCTTCATCTATATCATATCCAATATAATCCCATCCTAAATTTACTGCTGCTACTCCTGTAGTTCCAGTTCCCATGAATGGGTCTAAAACAATACCACTACTTTTACCAGTAAGTTTAATACAATCCTCTACAAGTTTAACTGGAAAAATAGCGGGGTGGTTACCCTTCTCTAGTTTACTTTGTCTGGTTTCGTATGGTATGAACCATGAGTTGCCTTTGTCTCTTAGGTTAGGTTTATTGTCCTTAGTATTATTACCACGAATGTTTGCTTCATAGTATTCATACTTCACACCAACTGATAATCTATCAATCTCTATCTTACCATCTTTTGTAAAATGAAATAGATGCTCCCATGTTGGGCATAAGAATCTCTTACTGTTGATAGGTTTAAAATGTCCATGTGTCTTATCAGTATGAACACTTTTAATCCATGCAATATTATTCTGTAATATATAATTCTCTCTTAACTTACAACATACATCTATACCTACTGTGGGATTAATATTAGAATATCCCATGTTAACAAATAGATGACCATCATCTTTAAGTACTCGTTTACATTCAGCAAATACGTCTCCTAACCATGATAGATATTGATCTATTGGTTTCTTATCGTTGTATTTACTGTATTTAATATTTAAGTTGTATGGTGGGGATGTTACGACTGCATCAACTGACTTTTCATCTAGTTTCTGCATCCCTGTAATACAATCATCCAAATAAAGCATTTCTATGTGAGAATGGAATTGAACCTTTTGTGTATTGAGTGAGGTCTGAACCTTTTACGAATCTAACCTGCACCTTTGGAAATTCTACCACATCTGTGAAGATGTAAATCATATTTTCTGCATGCTCCCATAATTCTTCTTCATTAACCTTTCTACCCATACCTAACATACCACTAGGACAAAACTTTGAACCACCTCTGGTAAAACATTTTGCATCATACTTAACTCCTTCCTTATCAACGTGGTCATAACCTTTACCATCAACAAATGTAAGACTAGGAAACCACTCTTCTAATTGAATCTCAAGAAATCCAGATGCTCTTCTACCATCAGTAAATAACTTATTTACTTTCTCTTGTGATAGTGTGCCGAATGTCGCTTCACACTTATAAGTGTATGTTTTGTTGAGTTCGATTTGAGGTCTTAGTTTCATTGATCTCTTTGACTATGATACTAGTATAACATACTATTACCACTATGTCACTCATAGGGTCACTTCTCTTATTGTCATAGGCTTTCTTTGTAGTTTAAAGTTACCTGCAAACGTTATCCTTAGTTCCTCTTTCATATTAGGTGATACGAAATGAGGATAGTTAGTTGGGAACATAATTATATCTCCCTGTTCTATCTCTAGTTGTACTATCTCTTCTCCTACCACATCCATTATCTGATCTAGTCCGCTTGATCTATACTCTGTCCATGATGAATCAAAGAAATGAAATTGTGACCCATGACACTTATGGAAATATACCATAGCAATATTATAGTCTGGATGGCAATGGTTATGAACCTCTTGGAAATCTCCCTCTGTATATCTGTTGACCCATACGTTATCACATATTAATTCTGCATCCCAATATGTCTCTATCTCACTTAAAAACTTATCATGATAAGGTTTAAGTAATTGTAAATAGTCTTCCCATATTGGATTACCATCAGTCTTTCTATCTGTAGATGTTACTCTACATAATTTCTGCCAGTCTTTTGGTATTCCAAATCCATCTGCATCTGTGTATATGTCAGCAAACCAATCTTCTATCTTCTGCTGATCTATATCTGTGAGTGTGTCCTTAAAATACCACTTTGGATTAAAGTGTTCTATCATCCTGTTTCACATTCTAGTCCTTGCTTCTTACCAAAATCACGATACAAGTCTATGATTTCATGTCTATCTGATTCAGTAATGTCAGGATAAGTTTTTGCTCTATCAATAAGAGTATTGATGTCAGCACAACTGACAGTAATAATAGTTGAGGCAATTAGTTCAATCATTCTTCTATTTCAAAAAACCATTTTATATGTTTGATATAATCAAATGTGCTTCCTATGTCTTTATCACAATTCATAGCATACTTTCGATCACACAAATAGTTTCTTAATTCTTCAATAGAATTAAAAGACCCTTGGTGCTTTTCTTGAGTGTCGTACAAATGATATTTCATAGCACATCTAAATCCTTACCATGTTTCATTCTCCTACTTTTTTGAGAGATATTAGTGATTATAATTCTATCATGTTTATAATCAGGTGTAAAGTCTAAGACATCATCATTGTCCCACATCAACTCTTCATATAACATGTTGAGTTTCTCCATGTCTTGATACAAGTCGGTAGGTTCATCCATGTTTGTAAAGTTCCTTTAAATGTAATTGTTCTGCAATAGTTTCAACCTCTTTCATCTTATCAAGATAATCTTGTGATGCTATGGTATTGTCTCTAAAGTATTGTTTCTGTAGTGAGCAAACATACATCATAAGAGAATCCTTTAGGATACGTTTTTGATCTATAGTTAAGATTGCTGAGTGAAGTCCTATCACTTTGATTTCAAGGTGTGTAATTTTGCTGTTTCAATATCATCACTCTCATCAGCATTTGTGTGACGAGTGACTTCTCTTAGTGTTCTAAGATAATCTAAAACATGTTCTCTGATCTCCATGAGTTCATTAAAACAGTCCTGATTATATGCACAACCTCTAAGTTTAGAGTCAGGTTGTAATACTGACTCTTCAAATAGGGTTAATGCTCGATCATACTTGATCTCTGGGGTTTCTTTTCCTATCATTAGTCCTGAGTTGTGTATTCTACATCAAAACCTGCACCATAATCATCATCATAATACATGTCTTCGTAGTCTAGGTCATCGTCTTCCAAATCCGTTACCTTCGTTGTATCCATATTTTTTGGTTTTTTTACCATAGTCATTAGAATCGCCTTTGGAATAGTTTTTGGATGATCGTTTGTCTCTTAGAGATTTACCAGGTGCATTATACCCTCTTTCGGTACCACCTTGTCTAAAAGTTTTACCCATGTAAATTAATAAAAATTAGTAACTACAATTTATATAGTATCATGCTGACACATGATAATAGTATTATTCAATACCCTTTATATCATCCCTATAAACAGATGAGTCGGGTGTGAATGGTTTACGTTCTTTCTTGCTTTCGCTACGAATTATACCTTCTTTGGTTATTGTATCGTAGTCTTCATCGCTATGAATTACATTGAGTTCTTCATAAACGAATCCTACTCCTCTTAAGAAGTCATCAGTCTTTTCTACCACCTCTCTTAAGAATGGTGATTCAAACGTCTTAGACGTTACAGTTCCGTCATCGTCAACGGCTGTGAGTGTAAATGTTGGCATTGTCGGATTATATGGACTCTAGTATTCTAACATATATTTTCTAGTTGTCTATACCCTATGGTCAGATTGGTGGTTGGCATAAACTCTCTCTTTTATCCCACTTCCAATCCTTATACAATCCTTTACTATCAACATACATGAGAAATACTTGTATGTGTCTTGTACCTTGATATGGTTCTCTCCAATGGGGATAGTCTATACCTTTGTATATGCATATATCTCCTACATCCAATTCTATTTTTATATTATGTCCATCACGTTCAAAAAATATAGGATAATTACATTGCTTTTCTAAACAACAGGTGACACCATATTCACCACTTGGTCTATCTGTATGTCTCTCTAATACTGATCCATGTCCATATATCCTACCATAAGAGTATGTTGGATATAATTTCTTACTAACTTTTTTCTCTATCTCTGGTTGCATATACAACATTAAACCTTCTAAGAATACTGGTGAATAGTATCCAAAAGCATTATTGATAGTAGGGTCAGGTGGGTTGCCCATCATCACTCTCATGAATTCTATACTATTAGATATTACTTCACAAGTATCTTTACTAATTGCTTGTCTAACTACGTTTATCATGAGAAATTCATATTAAGTACACATCTAAATGGTTTAGTTTTAGTGAATGAACTAGCATGAAATCTTACACCATCAAACATTACCAGTCTTCCTTTCTTAGGTGTTACTCTTTGTTTAATTGTCCAGTTGTTCTCGTATGTTATTCTATATGACTCTTCCTCTGTAAATTCAGTAAGCTTTTGATTAAAGAAAAATGTATCACCATCACAATCATGAACATAATATATTGCTGACCAATGTGGTGTATAGTTATCAGTATGAGGTGCATGATGTTTTATTTTAGATGTGCTATTACCTAACATGAAATTAAATCTCAACCTCTCTAGTACATTCCATTTGATACCAGTTGCTTCAGTAATACTTAATACCATAGGATATATTAATGGAAATCTAGGTGATACTGGTTTCTGAACTTCATATAACATATGAATGAATCCATCTACATTACCTTCATGTTCATCTTCGTTAGTTACAATTCCTTTTCTAAAATGCAATGGGAAATCTTTTTCATTAACTAACTGTTCTATATGATCTGCATAATCTTTTGATATGAAATCATCTACAACTATAATATCACTCATATTACTCTCCCAAAAAATACTAGAGTCAATCGAGATGTCTCTTTGTTATGTCCAAAGAATCTCCCTGCACTATGCCATCTAGTTGAGTCAGATAGAACACAACGATTCCATCTATTCTCTGCAAGCATACTGGGTACCCATTTTGAATTGACTCTATCTCTTACATCTTCATTCTGTCCTATATTATCATTTACATCATCACAATATTCTTTACTGTGGTCTCCATCATTTGATGTATCTCTATCATCATAGAATGTAGTTCCACAATCTTGTTTAGGTTTATCATTGTTTAGATATATTATACCTGCTACATTCCATTTAGGGTCATCATTATGAACCCATCCTCTTTTATATGTCTCATCTATTAATTGAAATGTTGCTTCTAAATATTGAAATCCTTTATAATTTCTAGGTATATAATTTAATAGTTTATCATGTAATATATTAAAGAAATCTACATCTAAGTCTTCTATAAACTTGGTGCGAATACCTGGCCAGTTTCCTCTATCACCTTTAAAGAACTCTTGCTGTAGTGCAAAGTCTCTTACAAGTGTTGGTGTCTCAAAAAAGTTATCTACTACTGTTAAAGGTAGTCTCATCGTGTAGTGAAATTATATGTTAGAACAATTCTTGTTGAGTGTTCTTTAGGACAAGAACTTGCATGAGGAAATGCTCCATCAAATACAAAGAATGTTCCTTTCTTTGGTGATACTCTAGTTACAATATCATCATCCCAAACAAGTGTATCACCATCACTATCATTCAAATAATATAATCCTACTTGATGTGCAAAATTGAAATCAATATGTTTATTGTTATGTTCCTCGTTACTATTGTTCAAGGTCATTCCTAATCTCATTCTATGCAATGCACCTAACTTTTGATTTGATCTATGTAAGTACTCAATAAGTGGCGACATGAATAAATCTTCTTGACCTGATCTCTTCTGTCCATTGACCAATAGGTTGGCAAAACCTGGTGTGTTTATTCCTTCTCCTTGCTCAACATAAGTCACATCAGGCATAAAATGCCAGTCAAAACTCAAGTCAGTTACCTTACCTAAAAGGAAATCTTGTTGTGACTCTGGAATAATATTTTCAATAGTTTGAATCATCTTTTAATTAATATGTTAAAGGCAATAGATATTCTATCTGTATTATCTATACACTTATCTACTGAGTGTGGTAACCAACCAGGAAATACAAACATCCTACCAGTTTTAGGTTTATATCTTACTACATCACCTGATAATGGTGTATGTTTTACTATTTCAGTATCAGTAGTTTTCATATATTGATCTTTAAAATCTTTATAGAATACAAGATCACCACTATTCTCATTTGCTTGAACATAATATACACCAGATAGGAATGAACCATGATGTATATGTACTTGATTTGTATCGCCTTGATTATTAATGTTAGACCACATATTATCTACATTAAAAACAGTATATGGATTTAATCCCATGTCATCCCTGACTCGATATGCTATGTCCTCTGCTACATCAACGACAGTTGGTAAGTGTGATGGACTATAAACTGGTGATTGCCATCCACCATAGTTACTAATTGATCTACCTTCTGGGTTAGCATCTTTCTGTTCATATACAAACTTTGATACTAGTTCATTATCAATACCAGTATCAGCCCACCATACAGGTGTAGGGAAATATAAATCTAAGTTAATCATAATGCTATAGGTATGAAACTAAAGTTGCCAGTAACCAAATCATCAGTTTGTATATCAAATCCAAAGGTAATTCTTTTATCTGTATAGTCTTCTAATACATCAACATAATGATGTCTTTCACCAGGTCCAATATAAACTTGATAAGGTGTATTCTTTACTCTATACAATTCATTTCCATCCTTTTTATCTTGAAATACTGTGTCAGTATTTTGAGGTGTTAATGAGAAATAACCATGATAAGGAAAGTCATGTGAATGTGATTTAAGAACTTGATCTTTATCATGTATGTTCATCCACATTTGCATCCATACATTATCTTTTGATATATTATGCACTTCAAAATAATCCTTTATACACTTTATAATTGCAAGATATAAGTTGTATGTATTCTTATTACATGAAGCTATACTAAAAAAATTATAGAGATAATAGAAACCAGTATCATGTGTTTTATCATCAAATAGATGTTCAAATTTAGACTTTGACATATCTACATATTGAACTAATTTATCATGATCTATATCACAATGAATTGGATCTATTTCGTATAAGTTATAATCTACCATGTTGGATAAACAAATGCTGTTACGATGTACTTGTCATTTGATAAAGGGATATTGCCTTTATGAGGAAACATAAAATTACAAGGAAAGCATAATACTTTACCTATCTCAGGTTTTACTAATCTATTAAGAGTAATAAACTCTGTTTCACCACCCTCTTCAACATCATTAAGATATAATATAAAGGCAAGAAGCCTATTATACGTTACTTTGCTCAATGTGTCAACATGAGTTCCAAAGTGACCTTCACCTTTTGGGTACCTCCTGATAGAATATTCAGTTGATTTTATATCATATGGTATAGTTAATCCATATGGTAATGAACTTATCGTTTTATCTATACATTCATATATTGTTTGATAGCAAGGATTATTAGGTTCAACGAAAGTTTGCTCTGCTACTTTCATATTTGTATTGACATAATTTTCATCACCGTCTCTACTCACTCTACCTTCATGATGCTCCATCATATGATATTGATCTATGAGATAATTACATACATTTTTATCTGCTACTGTTGATTCAAAAATAAAATCATTGAGGTTATCTTCTTGTTTACTAATTGTAAAAGTTTTCATAATTTAATCCACTCTCTATCTTCTTTACATAAATCATGACCTTCCATAACAGGAAAACTAACAGATAATCTTTTAGTATGAGATGTTGCTAAGTGAGGATATAATTTTGGTATCCAAATTGTATCACCTGACGTTAGATTGACATCTAATACTTGTTGATCATTTGTATCCCATACTTTGAAATTAGTTTCACCTTCACATTGAACAATTACATTATCATCAACATCATGATGCTTACCAAAGGGATGATCTGGTTCTAGATTAAGACAAACATATACATGAGCATCAACAACTGATTTATATTCTTCTTCAAGAGTTTTTGCAAATTGATTTATATTTTCAGTTGCTCTTGACATATCCCTAAAGTAACATACTGACTGAGACAATGCTTCCTTTACTATTGTTGGTGGTATAGCATTCACATCTAATGCCCAACTAGGACAATCCCATCTATATGGTTTTTGATTAAAAAAATTAACTCTACTTGATGTCATCAAAGGTCTTATATTTACTAGAGTCTCAAACTCTTTCCATGAAAGTAAATCAGAACAATAATCTTTTTTAAATTTAACTTCCATTACCACCCATACCTTGCAGATACACGATAAGCGTGTGACCATCTAAAGTCACATGTATCTTCTATGTAAGGTGTATGTGATACTTCAGTATCATATAATGTCATTGTTCCTTTCTTGCAAGGTGCTATTCCTACACATTCAAAACCATAATATCTCTCTTCATCTGCTGATAAATTTTTCCACCCATCTAATCTTTCCATATGAGTACACATATGTTTTACTTCTTTAAATAATTTGTGATCTTCATTGACCATGAAATCATAATATAATTTATTGTCATCACCTTGAATAATATCACCATGATACTTATATAATTTTGTCCCTGAGTCAGGGTTAGTTGTGAACCATAGATTAGATACTAATCCTTGAGGACCATCTACATGAGGTAGTCTAAAATAATTCCAAGGGAATGATTCTTCTTTAAAATATAAGTTACCCCACTCTGTTAACATTAAGTCTTCTATTGGCTTATTATCAAACCATGTCCTAAAATATCCTCTCATCAATCTAAACACTTCTACACAACACCAATGTGGTAGGTGAATAGTTGCAAAGGGATTCGGATCTCTACAATCACCTTTATTTGTATCAGTCATGATAGGAAATGTTGCTGCTAAATCCATATACAAATCAAATCCACCATCTTTAAATGGTTGATCTGCAATATAATATCCTATATCATCAGTTAGTTTAACATACTTAACTTCCCACTCTCTTGGTTCTTTGACCTTTATCATGTCAGAGAACTCATGATGCATAAGTAAAGTTCTATAAAATGAATCTGTTTTCATATGCATCACATTTAAAGAGACGAGCATTAATATTATATGTCATCACCATCCTCTCACCACCTACCTTATTCTCTTGACTTCTATGATTAACCCAACCAGGAAATATTAAAACTGTATTAGTAGGAGCTTTAATTTCTTTCCACACTTCTTTCTCTGCATCATATGGATAACCTGTCTTATGATATTCTAATGGATCTTTTATTTCTATATTACCTTGACCTTCTCCATCATTCTGTAAGTACGATGCTACAACTAACTCAATACAATTATGAGTATGCTCTTTAGTTTGTCCTCCCTTGGTATGTCTATTAAACCATGACTGACTAACTTCACTCTCTGCTCCTAAGTAACCAAATTGCTGCCACACCCAATCAATACGAGGACCTAACCAATCATGAAATGGTTTCATACATTCTTGATTATGAGGTTCCAACGTATATTCATATCTACCAACTCTTGAGGTAGTAGATTTAGGTATAGTTTCTACTTTAGTCTGATCTCCTTGTGCTGCCCAATGATTTAATGCTGATTCATATGTTGGTCTAAGCTTTGGTAATATTTCACTAAAGTCAAATTCATACTTAAAAACATAAGGATGCCATAAATGCAACCCTTGACCAGAATAATCTTCAGCGATTATCATAATGCATCATACTTTTTACTAGGGTCTTTGACCGCTACGTTATCTAGTATGAATGTTTCTTGTGCTAGTTTTAATCCATTGACAGCACCTTCTAATCTTAGCATTTGATCTTTGAGTTCTTGTCTCTTACTAAAATCAATTTGTGTTACACCATAAGGATTTAATTTAGTATCTTTAAAATCCTCTTCTAGTTTAGTGCAAGCTTCATGTGCTTTATTGTACTGACCATTAAAGTTATTGATTAAATCATCAATACCTTCCATTTTAAATTCTGCCAAATGAGTTGGTGAATCATCTGGTTTATGATCTGCATAAGGTGTATTAGTCCTTGGGTCTATATCACCCTCTGGATTTTGAACGTTGTCATAATTTTCACCTATGGGTTGGTTTTTTAGTTCACTCATAATTTGAAACCTTTGTTGCGATACTTGTTGAATACTGTCATCACCCTATTTAGACGGTTTTGAACAGAGTCTTCTGCAAGGAATTGTGATTGATTAGCATACTCGAAAGATTCTTCCATCTGCCATTCAACATCACCTGCAGAGTCTATTATAGTATTAAAATAACTATTCTGCAAGTATTTTCTATGCATTGGAATATATTGTATTAATGGTGTACCTGCCTTAACATGAGTTTCACCTTCTAATACATGCCAGAACAATTGAGCGTGTATAACATGCCCGTATTTTGGATCTAACAATCCCGTTGCTGCAGTAAATCTCTTTTCATTATTATAGTTTACTGGTAATTGTAGTAATACAATATCATTACTAGCTTTAACTCTCCAAGGAGTTTCTACCTTTACTACTGATCTTAATGATTTACTTGGGTCATCTAAAATTGGATCCACTTGTGTATTATCATGCTTACCAATATATCCTTGCTTACCACCACCCATCTTAAACAAAAAAGGTGTTTCCCATGTAAATGATACACCATCACCATTAGTCGTTACTTTAAAATCAGCAGGTGCAGTTACAATAAAACCTGACGACATAAGGTTCTTAATGCCAGGACAATTAGCAGTTGTTAATATACCTGCCATAGGGCATTTTGATTTTTTTCTCTCATCTTGAACCCAACTACGTTTTTGATTACTAGCAGGTTTAATAGGGTAGAGATCAGTAACAGCAGGTTCTAATGAATAGAATCTGATCCAAGGTTTTCTGTTAAGGAGTCCCATATATTTCGTCTCTCAAGAATTCATAATGTGATGGTAACTGTGCAACATATTTTTCAATATATTCTTTCCATTGTAGATATTTCTTTCGTTTGTCTTCTAGATGATCTGTATCTGCCATCAATTCTCCTAATAGATATTGAGTTCTCTTAAGATATGATGATGATTTTATTCCATGACCTGCTGCAATAAATGGTATGCCATTCATATTAGGATGCCATCCTTCTCCTAGAGTAGATGAAACAAACTGTTCAATAGATTGATGAACTGGAACATTTTGTGTTACTGACTCTGGATTATAGAAGTTTTGTTGTGTACACCACCTCCAATATGGAGTATCAGTTCTCATAGAGAATGCATAGTGCATTGCAACGAAATCAATAAAGTTATCAAGAGTATAATTACATATCCAGTTGAATCCTTCCTTCTCTGTTCTGGTTACATAACCATCCCTTTGATTAAGAGTAGTTACTAGTCTTAGTATATTTTCATGAGTTGTTAGTAAACCAGTAGACTCTAATGGTTCTACAAATCCATATGATAAACCTATACCAACTACATTGTTAACCCATGCTCTTTGTCTCCTACCATGTTCTATATCAATATGAAATAATTCTGCTGCGTCTGCTCTTTTCTTTCCTACTGTATGTCTGAGATGTTTTATAAACTCTTGTTTTGCTGACTCTTTACGACAAAATCTACTGGAATAAACATATCCTTTACCAATCCTATTCCATAATGGTATATCCCATGTCCATCCATTCTTCATTGCCCAACAGTCAGTCACATTACGCATTTCTTTCTCTCTAGTTTCCTCTTCATAAGGAATGCGAACTGCCCATGCTTTATCATTTGCAAGTTTATTCTCAGCAGGTATGAAAGGTATACCTTGGAAACCTCCTAAAAGTTTTGACTTAAATCCTGTACAATCAATAAAGAGATCTGCCTGTATTGCATTGATACCATCCATTACAAGATAACTAATAGTTTGATCATTAGGTTTCTCATACATTGTTTGGAATCCAGTTATCTCTCCTAAGATATGTTGAACCCCATTTGGTAAACAAATATGATCTCTAAGATATATTCCAAACTTTGTTGCATCTAAATGGTATGCAGTATGTCTTCTAAAATCAAACTGTCTTACTACATTATCAAAATTTCTTGTTTGCTTATTCTCATTACATAAAAATGTATTAGCACAATAAAATTCAGCAAAAGATTCTGGTGGAAAATCTTTTGGAAACATGTTTGCTAGATGAGCCCAAGTATTGATACCTTGGGGTGCATAAGTTAAATCGTAATCAGTATAGAAAGGATATTGGAATACTTCTTCCTTTCCTTCTCTGAAATTTGTAAATTGTATACCGTTCTTATATGTTGCATCTGCATGAGGCATCCAATCCTCATCTTTCAAATCTAATAATTCTAAGTATTGGTTGAAATGTCCTAAAGTAGACTCTCCTACACCAATAGTTTTTATATCTTTTGATTCAACTAAGGCAACCTCTAAATGAGGACATAACTTAGCAAGTGCAGCAGCAGTCATCCATCCTGATGACCCACCACCTACAATTACTACACTTTCGATCTTACCTTTATAGGGATCAAAGTTTTCAAATTCTATAAAATGATCTGGTTCTTCAACTTTCATTAAAAATAATATAGACTATACTTTATGTATATTATACCTTAAACGTTAGGATCTGTCCACCCACTATATCTTTTCCATGCAGGTAACTCTGGATATGACATCTTAGGAAACTTATCTGCTGCAGGTTCTTCTGTCTCTGAGTATGATTTTATTTCTGTTGGTGTCATAGGTGATGACGCTGCTGCAGGTTTTACATACGTACTCTTAATATTTTTAATATGCTGATACCACTCTGCGTCTGATGCATCTAAACTCCTACCTGCTGCAATGTCTCGGTAGAGCATGTCTAATTGCTGACCTATTTCTCCATATGCAACTTGACGAGCCATACCTGGATCTGTATATGCTCCGTCTCTCTCAATCCACACCATTGTTGACTGTGCGGGTGAGTATTCTAGAGTCCAATCTAGAGTGATATTATCATTGTCTACATCAACCCAGACGAACTTAGCATCTGGACCATTATATACCTCAAATTCTTGACCTGGATCTACAATTTGCATTGCACGACCATCAATAGATACTAATACTTTTTTCATCTGTCTTAATAGAACCTCGTGATTTATTTATAATGAGTTATTACAACTAATCCAGGTCTTCCATTAGAACCCCTGTGACTGTTGAAATACCCGCCATTTCCACCCGAACCTGGTGGTGAATGACTTTGATGATTATGTGAGAAGTTACCACCTTGAGGATGACCACCTGCTACACAACCACCCCAGAAACTTCTTCCAGAGTTTGCGTTTGATGATCCACCATCATGATGTTGGTCTCCACCACCACCATATATGTTTAGGTTGCCTCCCGACCCAACGCCTCCAAGACCGCCATTGTGTTGATGATTTCTGTTGGCACCATAACCACCAGAAGCTGAGAGATAAGATCCGAACGAGCTGGATCCCCCATTTCCAGCACCTCCTCGATAATATGTTCCACCTGCTTCTCCTGATACGCTTACTGATACTGTTGATACACTTTCTACATTAATAATCTCTTCGGAGTAGCCACCTGCTCCTCCACCTTCACCATGACCACCGCCACCTCCTCCACCTCCAACTACTTGGACGTGAACATAACGAACATCTGATGGTCTAGACCATGTGCCACCAGAGGTGAACACTTGCATACTAGTTAGGTTTCCTTGAGGTCCCAGAAATGTTTCCCAGTAACCTGTTGAACCATTTGATTTTAAAACCTTACCTGAGTTACCAGATTGAGAAGGTAAAAATCTACTTGAAGCATTACCAGTAACACTACCATCTATTTGTAGAGTGTTAACAGTTAATTTTTCATCACCACCATCGGTTCTATTGATTTCCCAATTAGATCCATTTCTGATAAGTCCACACGTACCAGATACATCATATATGTTAAGGACTTTTAGACTACTCATTTATTTAAAGTGTGTAATAACGATCATACCAGGTCTACCGTTAGACCCTCTATGTGAGTTGAAGTAACCACCACTACCACCTGATCCAGGTGATGAGTGAGATTGATGGTTATGACTAAAGTTTCCACCTTGAGGGTGTCCACCTGCTACTGCTCCACCCCAGAATCCTGCTCCACCAACTGATGAACGTCCATGATGAGAGTCTCCTCCTCCACCATAGATGTTTAAGTTTCCTCCAGAACCTACTCCTCCTAAACCACCATTATGCTGATGATTTCTATTTGCTCCATATCCACCTGATGCTGATAAGTAAGATCCGAATGAAGATGATCCACCGTTTCCTGCTCCACCTCTGTAATATGTTCCGTTAGATTCTCCTGATATTGTGCAATATACTGAACTTATACTTTCTACGTTTATAACTTCTTCTGAATATCCACCTGCTCCTCCACCTTCTCCATGTCCACCACCTGCTCCACCGCCACCGATGACTTGAACTTTGATATATTTAACGTCTGAAGGTCTATTCCAAGTACCTGATGATGTAAACACACTCATACTTGAGATGTTATCTGCAGAGGGTGGATTATCCCAATAGGGTGATGACCCATTGGTATATAACATCTTACCATTTTGCCCTGAGTGTGATGGAAGTATACTATTAGTAGATCCAGTTATTGATCCGTTAATTTGTATTGTTCCTGGTATCACCAATGTATTATTGGTTGTCACAGTAGAAGAGGACAAAACAAACCCAGTATTACCTGTTAGGTCTTTAATAGCAGCGACTCTTAGTGTACTCATTGTCTATCCGTTTTGTAAAACTATTTATTAACTATAGGGGTCAGAACCTATCATATATAGGGTCGCTCCACTAGCAACAGTTAGTGTATAACCATTACCAACAGAAACATCACCCGCCATATATCCGATTTTGAATTCGTTACCGATTGATGGATCGAGATCAATATTTTCTTCAATAGTATCATTATTACATCTGATCTGACCTTTATCACCGACAACAGCACCACCAGCTCCAACTTCGATCCAACCTGGATTACCAGATCCATCGTCATTAGCATATACTTCTGCACTATCAGCAGTAGTATTAAAACGCATTGTTCCCAAAGACACACCAGCTGGTCGTTGAGCTTCGGTTCCAGCTGGAAGTCTGAAAACACTGTTAGAATTCAGAAAACTGAGCGTTGTAATAACTGCTTCAGTTGTGTCTGCTATTTGGTTTCCACTAATTCTTGTGAGTGCCATAAGTTATAACTATCCCCCTTTATTTATTAGATAGGTAATTCGACAATGTGAACTGTATCAGTTGCTAAAGGTGCATCTCCTGATCCGAAGACAACGTTAGCACCGTTACTATCAACGGTATAGTTAGTACCACCAATTTGTGCTACACCATTTAGATATACCAGAACAGAACTATTACTGTGCTGAATAGGACCATTAGGACCTGGTGTATAAACTGTCAGTGCGAATGTTAATGTAACACCATCACCAGTATATGTTCTGGTAATATACTTATCAGAACCAACACCACCGTTACCAGTAACAACTAAGTCACCGTCAATCAATATGTTACCAAGAGCTTTAACTCTATAGTATTGATTAGGTGCAGTTCCAAGACCTATAACAGTGCTTGCACTATACTCTTCTATATTAATATCTTGTGTATTTGTAAGACCAAACTCTTTCCATGCTTGGTTATAGTAAATCCATCCAAGAGATTTACCTGGTGTCCAGTTGATATTATAAACTAAGTCACCGTCACCTGGTGTATTATAGTTTGTAATAGATGATAAGTCAGGTGCATTTCCTGCTGTATTTTCTGGTGCAAGTAATGTCTGTTTGATAACAGTACCATCTTGGTTATAATATGAAATTTTTCTTGAAGACAGGTTGTCTTGGAATGTTGTCTGCTTCTGGAATGTAACAGGACCTGCAAAGATAGATTCTAACTGGTTTGATGCACCACCAATAACTGTTAGTTTATCAGTTAACACCAATTCAGAGAACGTTTCGATAGTTGTGTTCTCTTCACCAATAACATTCAACTGTGCAATATCTTCGTTGGTGATTTGACCTGTAACTGGGTTGATGACTTGGTTACCGATGAATAGGTCACCGTTGGAGTTAAGACCAGAGTAGAAACTGACTCCTCCTTCTTCCTTAATTGACTGAGAGAATCTAACTTGGTTTTGTGATAGAGTCTCGACCTGTGTCTGAGGGAATGCTGTGGAGTAGTTACCTGGACCGAAACCGAGGTATTCAAACGTATGGTTACCTGATCTAAGGATTGAGTGTCGTCTAAACTCAACGTTGATTGGTGCAACTGTTCCATCATTGTTCTCCCTGATATTAATTTTACGGGTTTCTTCATCACCTGCTCTTGCAGTTAGTTCAATATTAGATAGTCTCTTGTTAACTGAGTCATAGTTAGGTGTAGTACCTGGTTGTGTCCATCCAGTATCAGTTAGTAAGAACTCTGTTCCTTCTTTAGTAATTGATCTTTGAGGATCCATATTTGGTGGATTTGCTCCATCTGTAGCATTAACTAATCCAATAGTAACGTTATCAGCTATGGATACAGCAGCATCTGGATCAGCAAGTGGATTATCCCTATCAAATGTAGGATATACTTCGTTCACATTCTGTGAGAACTTCCTGTCGTTAAAGTTAGATGTTGATGGTGCAATCGAACCGCATAGTAGAGTTAGATAGTATATACCATCTTTAGTTCCTCTTTCAAACTCTTGAATTACATTTATATCATACAGGTAGAAACATCTATCTAATGCATATGAAGTAGTATCACTATTCAGTGGTTGCATAACATAACCAGAGATAGGATCTCTTGGTAATGGATTAGTCTTATCTTTATCAATTACAAATCTTACACGATATGTTCTGTCAGCAAGGTTTCTTGGGTCAGGTATTCTTTTAAGGAATGTAGTTGGAGTAAAGTTAACAGTATTATAAGTGGTATTAACTGATAATGTAGTGTAAATTGTATTGTTTACAGAATCTACAGATAGATACCAACCACCAACTTGACCTGCTACACCATTAATAGTATATGTATTTGCATCATACTGTATTGGTGATCCTGCTGTTCCTGCAGCAGCACCAGAAACACTAGGACCATAAGGTGATATGGAAGCATAATGAACAGTTGCTTCACTAGCACCAGATGCTACAAGTAAACAGTTAATCTTATCTGCTACTGCACTTGCTCCAGTACCATCTTGTCTAGCACCAATAGTATAACCTTGAACTCTTGTTGTTGGTGCTGACTGTTCAACAACATAACCATATAAGTATAGTCTTGTGCCTGGTGTTCCACCTTGTCCTGCTAGTGAGGAGTTGATTGCTTTTGTTCTTGGAATATCAATGTTCACCCAGTTAACAGATGTCTCTTCTCCAAAAATAACGTTTTGATTTGCTAAGTCTGCTGTATTAGTAGAAGTAAGAGTTATAACTCTTGTATTAGTATTAACAGCACCTACAGTTGCTTCTGCTCCAATTCCTGTTCCAGAAACAAGCATACCTTCGATAATACCATTAACACTACCATCATTAGCCAGTGTTATAGAAGAACCACCATTACTACCAGTAGCTGTAGTTGAAATAACATTCAACGCTTTTGGTGGAATAATATGTGTTAATGCACCTGATTTATCTTTAGAGAATGATTTCTTTTTAAATCCTGCTGCTCTCAACGCTGTATTACCAAAGTTACTGTTACTATTAGTAATTGACATGTCAGCACCACGCTCACATGTAAAGTGTCCATAGTATCCAACAGCGAACACCGAAACCGCTTGAACGAATGCATCATCAGATGCAACAATATGTCTATGTCCCCATCCTTTTCTATATTCAGCATATCCATCTAAGTGTGCACCGTCTCCTGCGGTTGCCACATCATAATTACCAGTCGAACTATTATATCTTACAAATGCTCTATCATCTTTTTGTAGTGACAGTCCAGTGAACTGGGCAACAACCATTGATTTGAAACCAGTTGCTTTAGCACCGTTTGCATGCATACCATTCATACCCCACACTGATCTTAGTGATAGGTTAAATGCGTATGGTGATGCAGAGTCAACTGTATCAATCTCAGTCTTAACTCCAATGTTTGTACCTACTGCGTTACCAGTTGGTTCACTTGACATCTGATATGTAAATACGTTTCCAGATGCAGATGTAACAGTAAATGATCCGTTATATAAACTTGCGTCAACTTCTGACTGAGGACCTGTTGATCCAGTAACACCACTAACGTTGATGTTTACACCAACAGAGAATCCGTGATTTCTTGGGTTGTCAAACTCATCAACAGTAACAGCAGTTGCAGTGTTACCATTTCTTGTAATCTGTAGAACCCTGTATTCATCAGAAATAGGACCAACGATTCTGTTTTCTTCAACCCTTGCCTGTATTTGATCTGCACTTGGATCTCCAGATGTATCTGGTATAGTTGCGAATGCTTTTGATACCTTTTGGTAGTATATATCTAAATCTGTTCTTTCTAAAATATTAGGAACAGCTGAGTAATCAGCATTTGGAACAGTTCCTGCAGATATAAGACTTGATAAAGTATTAAGACCATCAGCAAACTCAAAACATGTAAGTCTATGATGAGAGAACTTAGGTGCTAGTGTCTCTGTAGAATCGGGTTTGAAATATACTCCTTCCTCTGCTCCGTCAAAGAATGAGAACTGCCAGAAATATGTACCACCAGTTACCTTGAATATTGCTGTTCTTGGTGGGATCTGATCTTCAGTGTTAATACCTTTTGCAGCATAAACTGTAGGATATGGAATATATTTTGGAATAATTTTTGTACGACGTAGGTCAGTTCCAACAACTGAACAACCTCTGGGAACTATAATACCACCTTCAGCCGAGTTAAATTTATAAAGAACGTTATTAGGTGAAGTTAAATCTAAGTTTGAGTTTTCATCAATAGGTGCAACGTTAGTATATAATACTTCGCCTGGTCTATTGTCAATCACATACTCAGCAGGATAGAGCATGATACTAAAGGCATCAAACTCGTCATTACTTAAACCAACTCTATATGAGAATCTTGCTACCTCTAGAAATGCCCTTTGTAATGATTTGAAAGGACGCAACGCAGAGTTACCCCTATTATCAATAGCATCAGATGCATCAAAATCATCAGGGTTTACATATATGATACGTCCAGTTCTGGACGTAATAATATTCTTTAGTCTCGTTAGTGACATTTAACTATTCGCCTTTTAGTTATTTATTATGGTGCACCGCCACCGCCACCGCCTTCTTCAGCAGCAGAGTAGGTTTGAGTTGGGAAACTGGTTGTTGAATCCTCGAATCCTATCAATGAAAATACATTATTAGCAGTAGCAGAATTAACTACAACTGTCTCACCAGGACCTATAACTATTGAAGTAATTCTATCTACCTCATTGTTACCATTGCTTAAACCCTTAACAATGTAATGATTTGCCTCTACTGCGTTTGATGCAACATCAATAGAGTTAACATTAATTAGTTGTCTTGCTGATCCTGCTAAGGCAGGAACATCGTAGAATGTATCAGAAGTTGTAATATCAGGTGATCCTATACCTTTAATAAAGGTCATAACTGATCCCGTGTAATCACGAACATACCCGTAAGCACCAGGTGTTGTGCCATCAACAGTATAAGTTGTTCCACCAACAGTGAAAGTATCAGTTGCAACCCATGTTCCTGTTACATCATATGCCCAAAAAGCATTATATGTGAAGTTAGTAGATGTCTGTAAAACTCTGTCGGAACCACCATATCCAGAGTTAGCTGCAGTTCCCGTGCCACCATCATAGAAATAGTATTGTGCAACAGTGTTTGTATTAGCAGAAAGATCATACTGAACATAAGCACTACTAGAACCTGCAGTACCATTGGTAGTTTTACCAGTGGTATATTCAGTTCCATCATCTAAGGTTCCTGCAGTGTTATCACCTCCCCATTCTCCATTTGAATCAAGAGATAACTTAAAATCTCTACCACTCATAGTAGAGTCAGAAACATCAAATCTGTATGTTCTATCAGTGAATACCGTTATCGCTTCATTAACATACATCGTATATGTTCCACCAGATGTTGTCGTAGAGAACACAAATTCATCGTTAGCCGCTGCAACACCACCAGTTGATACAGTTCCAGTTCCGTTAGTTCCAGTTTGAGTAGAATCACCATCAGCGAACTCAGTTCCAGTTCCATTGATAGTTGATGGTCCTATTTGAAGTATTCTTAAGTTATTTGTAGTATCGTCAAATGAATCAAAAACAGTAGCAGTTGTTGCGTTAGGTGCTGTTCCTTTAGTGATAGTATCACCAACAGCAAAGTTACCTGCAACTGATTCTAAAGTAACCTGTCTGATTGCAAATTTCTTTATAAAGATTGTAGTTAGTGTAGGAACCAAATAAGACTCAAATTTAAGAGACTTTTCTTTATCTGCTGAAGTAAAAACTGTACCTGCTGCTATATTAGCTGTAGTAGATAATGGTGAAGCAACATTAAGTTGTACTTCATAATGTGTTAATATATCTCCTTTATGTAACTTATATGTCGATGCATCTAAAGTTACCTTTTGACAGTAATCTTTTATAGCAACATCATATGCTGATCCAGTACCATCGTTTGCTATTGTTAATACAGTGCTTGCTGAACTTGCTACAGGACCTTCATAAAGGATTGTATCCGTATTGGCTGTAGGTTTAAGTTGTGCAAGTAATCCTTGAGTTGCCATTGTTAATTAGAATCCTGCGTAGAAAAATTGTTGTAGTTGAGTTCGACCTACTAAATGTGATGCTGCCAAACCTGCACCAAAGGTAACGTTATCAAGTGTAACGTTCTCAGTTGAAAGAAGTGTAGCATCGGCATCAGGGAACTTAATAGTTCTTGGAGCAGTAATATTATCAGTTCTGAAAGTAACTGTTCCTACTGCTGTTGCGTCTTCTTTTACAACGGGTTGGTAGATAGTCTTGTTTTGTAAGACTTGAGTTGCAAATTCAGTAACGATTGTGCTGAATAATACATTACCACCACCAGTATTTAGGTCTGCTGTAGGTGGGAATTTTACCTGACTATTAGTAAGAGTGTTAGAATTATCTAGGATAAATGTAAACTTCTTAGTATTATCAGTTGTATCAGCAAGAATTATGTCCTCGTGAACCTTGTTTTTAAGGTTCTGAGTAGATTCAGTTCCTACTAATTCTAAACTTTGATCTGGAAGTGTAATAGTTCTATCTGCAGTCAGAGCAGAAGCATTAAACTGTGCTGTAAATGAACCTACCTCTGCTGAGTTTGTAACTTTAGGACTTACAAATGTTTTTGATAAAATAACCTGTTCAGTCTTTGTATCTAACAAGGTAGACGATGTAGCAGTAGGTTCAGTGGTAGTTGTTACTGATCCTGCGTCTGGTAAGAAATATGATCTACGAGTACCTGAAGTAGTTGGCCAGTTAATCTGGAATATTGCCTCTTCTGCACCATCAATAATAACAAAGTTATCTTCATCAATAAGAAGAGTCTTATTTGTTAACGTTTGTGTAGTATCAGCACCAACAAGAGTAGTTCCATTACCTGCAGTTATCTCAGGCATTGTCATTATTCTGGTATTACTACCAGTTCCTACATTACCTGCTTCAAATCTGATTTTAGGACCCTGAGCATCTTCTAAGAAGAATTGTTCATCGGACATCAAAAACTGACCCGTTACTTTAACAGATCCCGTTCCTTTCGGTGCAAAAACTATGTCAGTATTGTTTGCAACATCATCAATAGCAGTAACATACAATGAAGTACTACTATTTCCATTGTCAAGACGAGTCATATACAAACCACCATCACCAAAGGCAATACCTATTTGATTATATGCTGCTTGATATAGTCCACTATCTCTATCTAAATCAAAAGCTAGACCAGGAGAGTCTTTAGTTCCCTGTGCCAGTCCTCTGAATAATTGATTTACTTTTGCTTTTCTGTTAGGAATCAAAGGATCAGATACAACAATAGGAAGAATTGCTTCTCCAGATATATTGCTATCCGAAATTGTTTCCAGTTGAGAAATCTTCTTGGTTCCCACGAATAATTATACTATTGGCTACGGTTTTATTTATAAGGGCTCTCGTCCCTCAATGTGTTAACTATACCATACATCTCTGCTAATTTGTTATTCGGGTGATATATGTCTTGAATATACTCATCTGATATATGATTTAAGGTTATATTTAATGCTAAACTATACCTATTGCTAGTAGAAGGGCACTCTGGGTCTACCCAATGTTCTAACCATGAAGGAAATGCTATCATCAATCCTTTTTTAGGTGATACTTTTATTCTTCCAGAGTTATACCAAGTTGCAAATTCATGATATTGATATGGAACTGCATACTCCATAACGTTGGTAATAGGATTCTTTAGTATTAAATCTGGTGATTCTTCATCTGCCTCTGGATAATACACAACACTAATCCAATGTGTACCATGAAGATGAGGTTTTAAAGGTTCAGCAGAGTTACTTCTATTTGCCCAACAGGTAGTAATTCTTGGTTTTGCCTTGGTTCCTAATCCATAGAGTTTCATGAATCTAGGAATTAAGTTATGAACATGATCTACAACCTCATGTATCTCAGGTTGATTTAAATCGAGTGGTATACCTGGTTCTACAGTTTTAATATATTTTGTAATTTTATCATCATCAATATCTAAAATATCTGATGCAAGAAAATTAGAAAATAATGGTTCTACATAAAAACGATCACTCATAATACTTAATTGCTATGGAAAATCTATGTTCACTTCTAAATGAAGTTGCTCTATGTGATATATTAGCATCAAATCCAACTAATCTGTTAGGTTTAGGAATAATACCTGTAATTTCACCATCAATTAAAAACTGAGTCTCTCCTAACATATTTGGTTCCCAATGCATATTAGGATAATATAAGAATGTTGTTCCCTCTTCTCCATCCTTGTGCCAGAATGGTATTTCACCAGGTATGAATAGATTTACGTACATTCTATAAGGACACCCTTGATATTCTGGATGAAATTCCCCTGCTATTCTATCTTCAAATAAATCAAATGGACTTTCATTACCATCTGGAATTATATCAGATACCATACCTACAGGTGGTAGACCATATTCGTCACATTCTCCATAACGATATTTGGCATTTTTACAATACTCAAACATTCTATGATGAAGATGATCTTCTAGAAACTCATCAACTACATCAATCATTTTCTTTTCCTTCTCTTCCTTTTTTTATACTCACCAAGTCCTAATAATCTCATGGGTGGTCTGACTATGAAGTGTTCTACAGTAAAGATTCCAAACATCACCAATAGAACACTTGTCAACCCGACCAAAAGTATCGGTTCTAATATTTTCTCCAATGTCTTGTTCATTTCTTCCACTCTTTCTTTTCATAATCAAATCTAGGATGTGGTGCAGCACTTATAACAGGATCTTTAGTCTTATTCTTAATTACAATAAATCTATCAGCAGCAAATGTACCTGCTAAGTTTACCTCTATCTCATCACTATCTTGCCAATTAATACTACCATCTTTTTTGGTGTGTAGCATTGCTTCTTGGATCTTGTCGATCACTTCCTGTGTCAGTTTCATAATAATTTAGCTTTGAGAAATTTCAGACGCTTTCGTGCCTGACGTAACGCTTGCGGCTTCAATCGACGCTTGAGATTCTTCTTGGAGTGATGCTGCCAATTTGGTATTTTCATCTATAAAACTCTTTCTAAATTCTTCTACAACATCAAGAACTTCTGGATCAACTGGAGGACCTGACTGCTTTACTGGTGACAGTAATGCAATAGAACCATCTTTACGTTTAATCTTCCAGACTGTTCTGTTTCTTTCACACATAGTCAAGAGGAAGGCAAAATTTAATGCTGCTTCTTCCTCAGTAATTTCTTGAAAATCGGTCATTAATAAATTGTCAATAAATCTTCGTTTAGTGTTTCGATCATAGCAGTTGTGGTTTCTGAAAAACCTTCAGCACCTTCTCTGTCGAACTTCCAAACGATACTATCCTCGTAACCATCTTCGGAAACAAGTTTGATCTGTCTTTTAGATATGTCAATGAAGACATGTGCTAGATAAATCTCGTTATCGGAATCAGATGTAAAATCTGTCATAGTTACCTCTGTAGATATATCTATAATAGCATAATATTATTGAAGGGTCAACGTTCCTGTGACAGTTTCCGAACTGGTTGTGTTCGGTGTAATAACGCTAAATTTACCACTAGTGATAGCATTATTATAGTACCCTGCGGTAGATGATAGGTTAACTTTGTAGTTTTCTAGTATTGATGGGTTTAATATAGTCTCATATCCACCATTTATTACCGTCCTTATTCCAGTAACTTTCTTAGGTGTTTCACTCTGCTCTATATTGATTAACTGAAGTATATGTGGTGTTACCATTTCTATTGAGTTTTCTGCTGACATAGTAATCTCCATACCACTCATAGTCTGCTGATAAGATGAGTTTTCAAATATACTACCAGTGATTTTGGTTGATACTGATCCTAACTTACATTCTGATCCTTGTAATTCAAATTTAGATCCAACAACATTCATATCAACATCAGACCCAAACCTAAGAGCATGTTTATGAGTTCCTCCCTCAGCACCTAAGTAGAATCCTCCTCCTACTTCAATATGGCAATTACCTGTTATCTTTAATAAGTAATCACCTTCAATATTACGAACATAGTCTTTATTGATAATTTTACAGTCATCGCCATGAACTTCTTGAGTTAAGGTTCCTGCATAAGATATATGATCTGCTACTAAAGCACCTGTATCACCCTCATTACTAGTTGCCTTATTAACATATTCTGCAACTTTTGCTTCTATAACATCATCTGCCAACGAGTCATAATCAACTGCTTTCCTTAATTGATCTCTTATCTGTTTTTCATAGAGATGAGCATTATTAAAGGTAATAGAGGTATGAGTTGTTCCATTTGCTCTCTTAGTAATATCTGCCTTACGACCTGGTGTTCCTAGATGTAATTCATAACCTCCACTAATATAATTTGTAGCGGTAGTCATATTTGGATCTGCTTCTTTAAACATAGATCCAAATAAGTCATCACCTCTTATCTTATTGATTGCATCTAAATCGTTACCAGTTAAACGAGTACAACCAAACAAAGGGAACCAACCAACTAAGTCCTTACCATTAGTAGTTCTATTACATTCACTAGAACGGAATTTAAGTAATATTTTCATCAAACCAGTCAGGTTTGTGTGTGTCTGACTGAATAAATCTGATCTCAACTCAAATATACCACTTCCTGTCTCCCATTCAGTAATAATATTAAGTCCATTAGTTGTTTCAACCTTATTTTTAACCAAACTTACTACATCACTTAGATTTTTGATAATTTTAGTAGATTCGTCAACAATAGTTTTTACAACTTCGTCAACTGTATGTTTTACTAGTTCTTCTTTTGTTTTGGTATTAGTTAAACATGCATCAATGTAGTTAGTAACTACAGTTAAACAATCTTTCTTGTAAGTTTCAATATTAGCATCAATAACACATAATGACTTTAAAACTGTCTCTGCTGCCTCATGAATGCTATTATAAGACGCAAATGGTATTCCAATAGCATCTGATTGCAACGCTTCTACCTGTAAATTAGTTGCTAGTGTAGATGTTGCTTGACGCATAGTAGAAATAACTTGACTGTATATAACTGTCAAGAAATTATCTATTTTCATAGTTAGGTCTTTAGTTGTTACATATTTACCTACAACTATATCCAAATATTTGCCATCTGATATTTTAACAAGACTAGAGGTCATATGTGCCATATCCTCTATCATGTAAGACATCTTATACTCTAAACTCTTCCAAGGACCACCAATACCATTAGCAGTTGGAAATGGATGTGAAGGATCTAAGGGTTTAATAGGATTATATGAACTACCGTGTATATCTACACCAATATTTTTAGGAGATCCATCTCCTCCTGATTCTGTAGTAGTTTGACCTGGATATGCAACACTATTATGTCCACTCTGTCTTAATGCTGATGGTTTGTTAGTATTCTTATCTGCAGGATGTATAGCAGATGAATTAGGTGCAGTACCCCATTCTGGTAATTGATCTGTAAAAGCAAGTGTTGAGGTTGTCTTAGTATCTTCAGACTTCTTAACTCTCATAACACCAATAACTATTGGCATTTGAGCAGTTTCACCATCCATGAAAAATCCCATAACAACAGCACCAGTCTGTAACTGTCCTGTTGACTCACCCTGACCATCATTACCCGCTTGTGATGTATGTTGTAATACTGTAGCCCAAGGTAAAGCATGAGTAGGAAGGTCTGCTATGGTTCCACCTTGTAGATTAGTGTAATAACCAAGCACACGCACCTTAACTCTACCCAATTCCATTGGATCTTCGTTATCTTCTACTTCTCCTACCCACCAAAAGAATCCGTCCTTACCGACAAACCCTGATGAATTCTCATTTTGTATACCATCAACTAGCTTCATTTTAAGCAGCTTTTTAGTTATTTATTCCTCTAGCGGACCTCCTTTCCTCCATCTAGCATTAGAATAAACACTATCAGATCTGACGATCAATTCTGTAAAATACTCCATTTTTGTAGGATGTACAGATGCAGGGTTTTCACTAATTGCTTGTTTTAGTGCAATCATTTCAATCCACTCTTCATCCGTTAAATCGGTATCTGCTATTGTTGTGCTTTCGTATGTCATGTGATGCTGTATTAAACGTTTTTTGGTTTCAGTCACACAATCGGAGTAGAATTTAATTGGTTGGTCGGAATAATGGGAATCGCCACTCATATTATGTTTTAATAACTTCTACTATTTTATATTGAAATCCACACAAACGCGAGTCCCTTTATATTATCTTTAGATTTTCTTCATGAAAACCCTACACGCTAAAAAATACCCAGAATTTTTTTTACGGTATTCTGGTAATTAAAAGTTGAATTATATACGGACGAACTTATAAATTTCATCACTACCCCAGACTTTCTCACCCTTCTGGTTTAATCCTCTGTCTCTTGAGAATAATTTCTCACCATAGAGATTAATCATAGATTCTATTCTGTATCCTTTCTCACCTTTACATCTTGTACTGTCTAGTTTACCACTCCAATAATCATTTTGATATGTGAAATGCATATCACATTCTTGATGTCTTGTTCCATCAAGTTTATAATTCTGCATGATTATATAACTTTTAGATGCTACTTGTATCTTGTGTTTTTTATTACGATATGGTTTATGAGGACCATCTACTCTATAAAAATTCTTAGACGTATACCATTCCCCTTCCTTTGCCCAGATAATCTCTGTCTGAGCAAATAGTGATGGATTAGACTGTGCTTGTGCTCTATTATGCCAGTGACCTAATAGAAACTGATCAAAAATTGACTCCATTACAAAAATACTAACTAATCGTCGTATACTCTACACTCAAATGCATCAGGATGATTGTCGCAGTAGATTTCTAAATGCTTATCCTCATGTCTTGTGTGCCAGTCATTTATCTTACCCTCATTAGGGTCAACAACATCATCTTTATGAAAAGTTTCATAATCAGCATGAACTTCTTCTAGTTCAGACTTTTTATACTCTAACATACCATGATTGATATGCTCCTTACCATCTTTAGGATCAAGATAAACTTCGTGTTCTAAGTCATGAGTCCTTTTTGCTTGAGGATTTTCTCCGATACCTTTAAATTCTTCGGTAATCATAGCTAACTCCTGTTCTATACTATTATTTATCTTAACACAGAGTCCTTGAGTAAGTCTAGTTCTGTGTAAAGAATAGTTCCTGTAGTGTTGTGTTTCACTGACGATATTAAATATCTACCACTATATTTCCTGTCTAGAGGTGTCTGTCTACCAGATTTAAAGTTAGCAGGTATGATGACATCTATTCCACCACCTGCATACAAGTCTAAGTTACCTGGTACAGTTATTTTAAGTTGAATATTTTTAAGAGATTCTAACCTCATGAACTGATATGCCTGTAGATCTATCATTTCTTGATAGTTTGCTTGAGGATTATTCATAAACTTAGGATCAAATGTTTGATTTGGTAAGAATGAATACCTAATTCTTCTTGGTTTCGACACCATCTGATGAACAATAGGATCTAGTTGAGTCAACGGGTTAACAGTTTTCTTCCCATCTAAATGAGACATCTTTTCCCATATCTTATCTAAGTCGTAAGTAGGATCAGTAGTTGTTAGTTCTGTACTCATACCCATCTTAGATGATCCTATAGTAACTGGATCAAATCCAACTGAGAATCCTGAGAAACTACCATCCCTCATCAATTCTAAAAGATGTTTCTCTCTTGGAAATGTAATACCACCGATAGTGAATGCATCAGCAGCAGTCTCGTCAACTTTCTTAGGACTGTAGTGATACTTGTAACACCTAGGTCTTCCTGTAAGTTTATTTGTTTGCTTGTCGAATGTCTGATCGTTAATATCATCAATCAATCCATCAACAGATCTGAAGTGATAACCTAAACCATTTTCATAAAATAGAAATCCATTCTGTAGTATGCCACCTTTCCTAGATTTTCTTACACTTCTCTGTGCTAACCAATAGATTGTATCAATAGGTCTCCAGTTAGGTGCAGTAAATCTTTGATTATTAATACTTTCTTCAGTGAATACTTTCTTTTCACTATTAAGATATCTGGTATCAGTTATAAGACTCTTTACTATGTCACTCGATTCACTCTTACCTTGGAAAATTTCTGTTGAATCACCAAAGACACTAACTGATTCGTTCTTAATAAACTCAGTAGAACATGCTTCAACCATGAATACATCGTTAGTTGGGTTTGTTCTAGAACGTGAGTGAACACAGTATATTCTAAAGTTATATGTTCTATCAATAATAGATGTTGTGACTTGTAATTTTAATTCTTCGTGACCTGTCATCATGTTGATGATACCTGCAGAGTCTTCAAAAACAAATGATGCTTCGACTGTAGATCTATCAAGACGTTCACGAATCTCCCAACCTCTACAGAAGTTGTACAAGTTGAATGCTCCTTCCTCATTTGCTAATCGTTTACCGTCTCTAAAAAGACTAAGACGATATTCAATTTCACCTACATTAGATCTTTGGATTGTCATTAGAACTTAGCAATACTGAAGTTACTTTGAAGATTAGCAGCATTTAATGATGCTTTAGCACCTGCAAGAGCTGGCATCGAACCACCACCACCTGTCTTCATCTTTTCAACTGCTGATGCTGCAGCAGCAACGTTTGCTCTTACTGAAGCGTTGTGTGCTTCGACAGCAGCCATAGTTTCTGCAACAAGTCTCCTTGTTCTTTCTGAAATCTGCTCTCTAGAGTATGCTCTATCTTTATATACCTTCTGTAAAGCATAAGATTCTTCTCTCTTAGTATCTTTAGCACCTGCCTGTTGTCCACCAGAATTTGAAGGACCTCCTAATATACTACCACTACCCATATTACCAGAACTTGCAGGACCTGCTGAAGAAGGACTATACATTGTCTGAGATGCAAATGCTGAACCACGTTGATTCTTTTTCTTCTTAGTATCTGTCTCTGCTCTAGAAGGGAACATCGGATTATTACCATTTGCAATACCTAAGTCACTGTTCTTCATGAAAGTATTGAAGAACTTATTGTCTTCTGTATTGAATACAGTATTACCAAATTTTATACTAGATGCACCTGACTTACTAGAATAGATACCCTTACCAAATCCAGTGGAGTTAAGCAATGCCATTGATTGAGGTTCTGAGAACCCTTTCCTGCCTAGCATACCACTCATCCACTTATCATCCATAGAGGCTGATATTGCTTTGTTCGCCTTATTCGCAACATTAGGATTGAGTGTCATGTTCTCATTGACACCAAGAGAATTAAGTATATCAGTCATAGACTGCATGGTAGTTCCAGTACCCATACTTGCCTGATTGAATAAACTTCTAGCAGTAACTGCCATTTGATCTGGATCACCACCACTCTTTATTGCGATGACCTTTTTCATTCTTTCTAACTCACTTCCAGACATACCAATATCACCACTACCTGCTACTTGGCTGTCACCAAATCCCATTTGGATTTTATTTCTTACACCATAAGAACCTGGTGGTTTCTTAGTGCCACCAAAGATCCATTTACCCCAGATGTCACCAATAATAGAAGTTAATTTTAATCCTTTCTTGTTACCGTATGCCATGTTAGCAACGTTCTGTAACTGAGCATCTCTATTACCCTTACCAAAGTATCCAACATCAAATGCTAATCCTTTATCATAGAGACCACCTTTACCACTTCTCTGTCTAGCTGCAGCATCATATCCTGATTTATTAGGAGGTCCCTTTCTCCATTTGTTATTTTTAAAATTAGGATGATTGAAGACTGTGTATCCTTGGTTCAAGAATCCACGACCTGCTTCTACTACTGCTTGTTGTCCACCACCTACAAGTTTCTGATCTGCACCTCTCTTACCACCTGCACCTTGAGTTGCACCCAATATATTACCAAGTGCTTGGTTAAGACCTGCACCATCCATGCCAGTCATCTGACCTAGCATGTTGTTACCGAATCTACCTAAGAAATCTTTTCCTAGATGTCCAAGTCTTTGACCAAAGGACATCCCTTCAGTGCCTTGTCCGAACATTGTACCAGCAAGACCACCAACAGTATTAAGTATGTTTGCTCCCTTACTACCTGGTTCTAGAAACTGACTCGCAACACCACCGATACCTCTTATGATATCCATACCAGTTGCTTTACCACCTTCACCAGAACCTTGTCCACCAAAGATAGTTGAGATAGCACCACCAATAGCACCACCTTTATTACCAAATACTGCACTACCTATTTGAGGTAAACTCTGCATGAGTCTACCTTGCCATCCTGCATTCATACCAGGACCTTTACTTGCTCCGTCACTTGGACGACCACTACCATATGTTCCTGCTCCAAATCCACCAGTTCTACCTGATCCTGTATTAGCACCACCCCAAGTCTTTCCTGAGAATAGATTCTTGGCACCACTAAACATCTTACCTAAGAAGAATTGCTTATCATTAAGTCGTGGCATATCAAACCCAAGAGATGAAGCAGTCATCATGTTTGCTTCAGTCAAACCAGGCATTGCTTTTGTAGCAAAGTTATTGAATGGTATAACAAAACTCTCACCAGTATTTTTCTTCGCTACGTACTCAGTTCCATGACCTATAAACTCAGGACTACCACCACCAGGACTTGTAGAAACAGGATAACCTGAGTCAGGACCAGAGATCCAACCACCAGTAGCAAACTCAGGTAATTTTTTCTGACGATAACCGCCATAAGCCATCTCCTCTTCATCATTAACATTTACTGCCTTATTAATACCCCATGCTGCAGCACCTGTTACTACTGCACCTGATAATACTTTACCTTTCCATCCACCAGGAAATCTTCCTCTAGTTTTTAATCCTTTAGAGAATCTAGTTAATGATCTATAGAATACTGTTAGAACACCTCTAACATCCTTGATTAACTTAACAGGATTAGTCAACCATCTAATACCTACAAAGAGAGCACCCAAATGTATAAACGATTTGGCAAATCCCGTGAGTCTTTCCCACCATGTAGCATCATCCCGTAAGAGATCATACAACCCGTCCATCAGTCCCGTCAGTCGTTTCGATATGAATGTCGTAACAAATTTTAGGAACTTGAAGATAGTTTCTATAGTATTCTTAATCTTCTGTTGATTATTCTTATCCGCTAACCACTCTAGTGCAGGTTTAATGATTGCAAGTTTAATAAACCCAGTGAATATTTTTAATAAACCTTCTAAGAAATTAGGTGCGTTCCTACCAATGAAATCACTAACAAAGGATGCAAACTTAGGTTTCTCTACCTTAGTGTACTTGGGATCAAATTGTTTTATTCTTTTCTTTTCGTCTTGTAATCTTTTTAATTCTATCTTTTTTATATCAGCAACAACACCACCAATAGAATTAAGAACACCACCAAGATTATTAAATGCTTGAACAGTCTTCATCTGATAGTTTGCAGATGCTTTATCTGCAGCACCAGCTGCAGCTGACTTCCCAATGTTGGGAGAGATCATCTTGTAAACGTTTATTTTAGTATCTTTAGATATTGCCATACGGATTATTTATTATGCTTGTGCTTGCTGTGGCATAGGAACAGGAACCATTCTTGGTATTGGAACTGGAGTTTGGATCTCTGTTAACTTCTCTAACAACATAGGAACAGGGATAAACTCTAGAGATGATTGCATAGCATATTCTCTAGATAAATTCTTATTCTTCTGAGTCATCGATCCTCTTTGTCCAGACATGACACCAAGAACCTCTGGTTTGACACCCAATTCAGCTGCCATCTCTCTTAAACCATTCATAAGACCACCTGGACCACCAGTCCCCATCATGCCTGTTAAAGTTCTAAACAGACCACCAAATCCCATACTGTCTGCGATGTTACCTATCAATCCCATTGGTGAAAAACCATGTGCACCAAAGGAATCTAGACCAAATAACTGAGACAAACCTGGTACGTTAGCAACACCAGGTATCATACCAATCAGTCCACCTACGGCTGGGAACTTTTTCATGAACCCACCGAACTTATTAAGCATTCCTGTTACACCTTCTGGTAATATTGAGCCAAGACCGCCCATCAATCCACCTAATGCTCCACCAATACCTCCCTGCATAAACCCACCAAGTGCTTGTCCTAGTGGATTATTTTGCATAAAACCACTGAAGGCATCAGACATACCACCGAAGGTACCAGGGAACATACCACCTAGAGCACCGATACCACCAGTAATTGCACCAAATATATCACCAGATGCAGCAGCACCTATGGCTTTAATAGCACCCATGAATGGTGCAGCAGCAGGGAAAACAAATGGAACAACCGTTCCTAAAAGACTACCGATAGGTGAACTCATAATACCACCGACTGCATTTCCTATTCCTTTAACTACACCACTAACAGCCTTTGTGATGCCTTTAAATATCTTACCTATAAAATACTGTTTAGTTGTTAGTCGTGGTAGTTGTCTTACTAACTTACCACCTGTTTCCCAACTGAATGGGTTCCACCAACTCTTAGTCTTCTGTGCTTTCTTATCTGTTTTCTTAGATCCAATACCAAAGGCACCCTCTGGCATTGTGTCACCATACCTTTCGTTGTCAGTCTCTACACCTTTGTAATCTTTTTGAGGTACAAAAGGTTTGTTTGAATATGATAAACTACCCCAATCAAACATTCCTTTATTCTTAGCACCTGACCCACGTTCATTCTTCTTAGGTGGAGCAACTAATACTGGATCTGGTTTTGGTTCTCCAGTATCATACCCTATAATTCTTCCACGTTTATTACGTATGGGTTTACCTTGAGGAGTGTTAGATGCTGTTCCTGCTACTGTAGATGATGAAGTAGACTCTCCTTCTCCGTCACCTACTACACCCTTCATTGCTTCGCCAGATGTTTCACCTGCGTTAGTTGTTTGACCTTTGAAGAATGCTTTATGGAATAATGGGAATGTATTATTCTTTAGGTTCAACATCCAGAAGACATTAGGTATAGACTTACCTAACATCATGGACATAGGTCCCATCATTGCCTTTATGGCTAGTTTAGCACCACCCCAAATTTTATTTCTTCCTAGGATCCATTTTGGTATCCAATCAGGGGGATCTTTAGGAAAATCTGGTATCTTTACTTTAGGTATTCCTGCATAGAATCTACCCCAACCTTTACTAATCCAACCAAGCATCTTAGTGAAGTTATTGAAGAGACCTTTAAGATCATCTCTTAACTTTTTACCTGCTCCTTTCCATCCTCCACCTGGTACATCAGGATTGAATCCAAGATATAATAACTCACCAACATACTCACCACCCATCATACCAATGAGTGATCCTATACCTGGTATAGGAATCAAAGTTCCAAGTGCACCACCAACAGCAGAACCTACTGTCTTAAATATTGCTTGCTTCCATCCATCACCATTTAATACTGAGAATACCCCTGTTAATAATGCACCAAAGATAGGTATCCTACCGAAAGTATTTTGGAATACTTTACCAAGCATCTTGACATTACTTTTACCAAGAAACTTCAGAGCACCACGACCCACTCCTCTGCCCAGTCCTTTACTAAAAACTTTACCAGCTGGTGCTCCTTTAGGACTTAAACCTGTTGTTTTAGGTGGTGCTTTAAATGCTGATGGATTATTTCTTGCTAGTCTGTTTACTCTCTTGAGTGCTTCCGCTTCGGTTAATCCTTGCTTAAGTGCATCTCGATATACTGTACTACCATTCTTACCAAATCTTCTAGCTACGTTTTGGCTAGTCTTTGTTATCTTCTTCCACTTAGGAGTAGGACCTGATCTTCCCGTGTTTGTTCCACTTGTACTAGAACCTTTGCTACGAGTATTTCTATTTGGATTATAGAAATCCAGATTCAACATACTGAGGATAGAATCCATCAATCCAAATGGATTTAACAATGCTCCTAGTCCTACTATCCCTAATAATAATGTCCCTAAACCTTTTAACCTACCAAAGAATGTACTATCATTACCAACGAGGGCAGAGAATCCATCCATTATTTTATTAACACTACCCTTAGCAAAACCATATAACTTCTTAACAACAAAACTTAATTTCTCTATGAATACAGCAGTCTTATGTATGTTCTCTCTATTACCAATGTATTCTAATATTCCCTTCGTTACTAAAAAACTTCCTAGACTAGCAAGGAATTGCATAGCACCCATTAAGAGTCCTTGTAATCCTCCAAACAAAGAATCTACTAACTTACTTACAAGACTCTTCTTAGGTTTCTTTACGTTCTTAATCTTCTTAAGACCTTTACCCTTTAAGGCATTCTGTCTTTCAAACTCATCCTCATTCCTCTGATCTCTTTCACGCTGTAGTCTACGACGTTCAGCAACCTCTCTCATCTTATCAACTTTGATAGATGACAATGATATAGTATGGAGATCTTTTACTACTAGCCCTATACTGTTGACAGTTTTACCAAGGCGATTAATTGCAAGCAGGTTAGTCCTAGGACCGTTGGATGCTAAAGTATTCTTTCCTGATCCGCTAGGATTAACTAATTTATAAGGATTTATTTTTGGGTTAGCCACTTGCTTGTTGAGCTGCTTGTTGATCCTTCATTCTTTTCTCTTCTTCCTTAAGGAAGTCGATTAACATAGTCACATAGATTTCCTTCTCCCAAGGCATAAGGTTTTCAATGTGTTCTATATGCCATTTATGATGATGTATCAGAGCAAAATTGGTATCATAATAAGCCCGAAGGTTATTATGGAGAAGGGCTATCCGAAAAAAGATGCTAATCCTTCTAGTGTCACGTCACTTACTACTTTTGTTTTGGGATTAGTAACCTTTAATTTATGAGACAACTTAGGCATAGTCTCAAAAAAGTCTTGAACTTTCTTAAACTGAGCAGAACTCATTTGATCTAAGAATTCTAGAACTTCTTTCTTTGGAAGTGTCTTACAATCATGTACCTCATCTGGGGTTGTGATTGTTGCAACGCAACTTGCTGCCATGTCAAAGACTTGATCAACGTCCTGTTGATTCTCTGTGAAGTTAGCCTTAACAAAGGTATCAAGACTTGGATAAGACATAGTAATTAAAACCTCATCAGACATTTTAATTTCTTTGTTATGACCCTTAGTTTTAATAACTTTAATAGAGTCTAATGGTATCTTAACTTCGACTTGTGTTTCCTCATCGTCAGGGCAAGTTACACCTACTTCCACACTCTCACCAACAGACTTGGTTCTGATTTGTAAGAATACAAATTCAATATCAAATGTTGGTAGTGCTTCTACATCTTTAATATCAGTGCATGCACCAATAATATCTTTAATAGCATTTACAATACTATCTTGGTTTCCAGTCTCAGTAGCAATCAATAGAACTTTCTCTTCTTTAACAAGGAATGGTCTAAAGTTTACTACTCTACCGTCTGACGGTAGTTTCATTTTAAACTTTGGTGTTACTAAGGTCGGTAATGCCATAATAATTTCAATTCAGTACAATTATTTAGGAGGGTTCCTAAAAGTTATATGTGATCCAGTTTCCTCTGCCAACTACGTTTCTTGCGTCGGCTTTTGCAGGGTTATGTTGAGGGTCACCAGGAATTTGTGCATTCGCGTCACCCCAATCAGTATACTGTGGAACATAGTATCTATACCGTTCAAAATAGAATCCTACAGTCAGTGTATTAACTCTTGACTCCATGTTATTCAACTGAGTTGAACCTATGTTGAATGGAAAGACTTGTCTCAACTCCCACATAGCAGTGATACGGTTTCTTTGTGGAGTACCAAGCCATCCTTGGTTGTAACTTAGTTTATTAACGTTCGCACTCCAAGCATCGTTACCCCATATACTAAAGTTCTTTCCTCCTCCTCTCTCCCACTTGAAGATTCTTACTGTAGGTGCACAGTAATTGTCATAGTAATCTACATATTGATCTGCATCATTTCTTGCGAAGGATAACCATCGTTCAAATATTGTTCTTGTCTTAGAGTTAGCTGGCATTTTAAATGTCATACTAACTTGACTGAAATTAGTTCCAGTCACATATCTATGAGGTGAACCTTGTGTTACCAGTTGACCAGTAGCCATCTGTTTACTAGGTAGGTTTACACTATCACAATAGTAATCTAATAAGAACTGCTCATCATTAGCACCTAAAGAAAAACCTGGTTTACTACCAAACATTGACGGTGTAAGAAAATGCACCGAGTACATGTTGGTGTAACTAGGATTGTTAGACATCTTCCTAGAGAATGCAATAAACTCTTGGAAAGAACTATCTCTAGCGTCTTGTTGATTAGGAACATCGTATGCAACACCGTTGAACATGTTAGCATATTCTTGTAGCGTCTGATCAAATGCAGGACCTATATTTTGGAATAAATTACCAATAAGATTTCCTATCATTATACTTTAAGCTCCTTTTCTGTTATTAACATGAATTGCCATCCACGATCTTTACAATACTCTCTAGCTGCCTTCCATTTTGCTTGATTAATAGCATAAGTGACGACCTCTGTGATATACCTCTTTGTATTTCTATTTTGTTTCTTAGGTTCCTTTGTTTGATTCAAAGGTTTTACCTCAACCATATACTTTTTCCTTCCTATTTTTAAATAGAAATCTGGAAAGTATCTGTGCCGACGACCATCAGCAGGTGATGTATACGGGACAATAATCTCTTCACTACCCCATTCTGTGACAGAAGATGATCTATCACACCATACCATAAACTTATATTCCCATGAAGACCTATAAATAATGTTATGATAATCACCTTTGTACTTTTTGGGAAAGGTAGGACGGTATTTTCCTTGATACCTCATAAATAATACATGAGTTCACAGACTATTTAGGTAAAAAATTGAGCGTTTATAGATATCCATACAGATTACCAGCTACTAGGTCTCAACACGGTGGTAAGGCAGCAGATATGCCTACTGATGCAACCGATTACCTAATGATTAGACGTGAAAGATTTAAGTATGATGATAAACAAGTTCCTGCGTTCTACGATAGACGCACACCAGGTAATCAACAAACAATAATTGCACACCCAGACAGGTGTTACATTGCTATACCTCCACAAATTACAACACAATATGCTCCTGCATATAGAAGAGCAGACGTTGGTGTGTCTGGTGTTGCAGCAATGGGACTACTAGGTGACGGTAAAGACTTCACTGCAATGGCAGGAACATTACAAGATGCTGCAGCTGCTGCACTACCTGAGTTCTCTACTGGTGCTATACTCTCAATGATCAATGGATTCAACCAGTTTGTTGGTCTTCAAGGTCAGTTAGATATTAATACTATACAATCACTACAGAGTGGTAAGATATTCAACCCATATAGTGAACAGATATTCCAAGGTATGAGTTTTAGAACTCATAACTTCGCATTCAAATTCCTATCAAGGAATAAAAGAGAGGCACAAGAAGTTAAAAGTATCATAGATTATATCAAAGTAGGATCAGTTCCAAAGATTGCTGCGGGTGATTACAACAAACAATTTATCAATAAGAATAAAAAGTTTGAAGCGTATGGTAAGACTAACGAAAGAGATAAGATGACTTTCGATCAGGACTGGTTTAAAACTCCTGCGTTCAGTGGTAGTGAAGGATATGCATATCAAAATAGATTCTTCGAGGTTCCAGATAGATATCAATTAAGATTCGTTCGCTTCGGTACAAATACAAGTTCACTTGCAAGTCTTGAACCATCATCAAGAAGAGATTTGATGTTTAAGATCTATCCTTCAGTCTGCACAGGTATTAATGTTAACTATACACCAGACAACCAATACGTTTCACTTAAAAATCCAGATGAAAGAACAGTTGATACTCCTGCGATAGTTATGACTATAACATTCACAGAGACTAGACTACTTACACAACAGGACGTTGCAGCAGGTTACTAATGGCATTCTTTTCTTATCTACCTAATGTATATGTTGGCGAAGGCATCAGAGATGATGAAGACTTTAAGTATCGCCTTGTCAAAAATATATTCAGAAGAGCAAAAACTAGAGCAGACTTAGATCAGTATGTAACTTTACTAGAAGCATATGAAGTGGGGGAAGATGAAACACCTGCTAATATTGCACTAGCATTTTTCAATGATCCATTCTTAGACTGGATGGTATTAATGGTCAACAATATTACTGATGTATATGAAGAGTGGCCAAAGAAGATCAATGATCTACAAGAATATACTAGAAATAAGTATTCAGATCCTGATTCTATTCATCATTACGAAACAGTCAGAGCAGAATATAATGGAGAACTATTTTTAGAAGCAGGGATAACTGTAAATGATACTTGGAGAACTGTACTACCTGATGGTTCTACTCTAGGTGAACAGCAATCAATATATCCAGTAACAAACTATGAGTATGAAGATTATTTGAATGAAAAGAAAAGACTTATAAAATTACCTACACCACCTGTAATAGAATTAATACTAGCAGAGTTTGAAGATGTAATTGCATACGAACCTCACTCAGAACTAGATCAGTTTGGTAATAAGAAGAGTGATTTAAATATGTCTTCTCGTTTCCTTGATAATGCAGGTTATGTTACTGGTAGTGTAAGTAGAGATGCTAGTGTAGGTAATGTAACATCATATGATAACGGACCTGGCAGCACAACTGTACAAGTAGGATCAGGACAGTCCTCTACTGTTACTGCAGTTGCTAATACAGAACCTGTTACCACAACTAATACATCTAATACTACCATAGCAGGAACTTCAACAGCTACAGCAGCAGAATCCTCATCAACAACTTCTTCCAGCTCAAGCAGCACTTCTTCCAGCTCAAGTAGTTCTAGTTCAAGTAGCAGTAGTAGTTCTTCTTCTGGTTCCTCTGGTAGCTACGGGGGTTACTAAAAAACCTTACACGCGAAAAATTTTGGTGGATTTTTTTTGCGGTATTTTGGGAATTAAAAGTGAAATTATATATCAGTAAAAAATAGATTTCATTATAAAATCTCTGGACAAGATAGGATCATCAAAAAAATCTAGTTGTATTTCATCTGCGTCTACGAATACATCATCCTTATCTTTACGACTGTGATGCCAGTAGTA
>CEOF01188219.1_pt1 | contig 39728 bp, 18 predicted proteins | sample 361311 | NCBI WGS metagenome assembly CEOF01 (sample SAMEA2619667, study PRJEB7988) | marine metagenome | biome: marine biome (ENVO:00000447); feature: surface water layer (ENVO:00002042); material: "saline water (ENVO:00002010), including plankton (ENVO:xxxxxxxx)" | depth 5 m
ATAGTAAAAATAATATTTTTTTATTAAAATTCAATTCTAAATCCCATTTCAACTCTTCTTGGTGAAGAGTAAAAAGTTTCATTATTAAAATAATCTTCAATCGTATTGATTAGTTCATCTGTATTTTGATCTAACGCTTCTTGCAAATATACAGTTCTATCTGCAACACCAGAATCATTATATACATTTACCTGATTAAGATAATCAAATAAATTAAATATATTAACATACAGTTTTACTCCATTTAAACTTGGAAAATTCATGTAGGTTCTTAAATCAACGTTTGATGTCATTGGCTTTGTTTTAGAATTTGTAATAAGATTAGCAAAATTATCACTAATAAAAGGTGTATAGGGTTGACCTGAGCCTATTTTACCAATTAAACCAAGACCCCAATTTTTAGAATCATAGTATAACGTCGCATTTATAGTGTGCCTTTGATCCCAATTTAAAGGAATAATATGAATTTCAGGAAATTCATTTGCTTGAGATGAATTATAAGCATCAAACGGGTTTGACGCTGTACCCTTAGCTTGTTGGAACGTATAATCAAAAGTTGTTGAAAAGCCATTTAAAAACTGCTTCTTGTATGAAAGAACTAAACCTTTAACAAATGCAAAATCTGAATTTTCATACTTATTATAGGTAGCCCCATTATACGTAAATATTACATCATTTCTTGTACCAGTTAAATCTCTAATATCTCTGAAATACATCGTCATATCTAATGCACTAAAACTATCTATCTTATACTGAATACCAATTTCATAACTCACTGTTTTTTCAGGCTCTAAATCAGGATTTCCAATTACGCCAATATTCCCTGTTCCACCTCTATCTAAGTCTATGTCTGCATTATAATACAATAATTCAAACCTTGGGATTTGAAAAAAATGTCCATAAGAAAAATGAAAAACACCTTGATCTGAAATTGGGAATGAAGCACCTAATCTTGGACTAACCATTGATTTAGATTTTGTTGGTAAATACCAATAGGCTAATCTATCTTCATAAGATTGAAGCGATTCATTATCTCCACAGTAGCCATCAAAATTGCTACAATCATAAATATGTTCTGGCTTAATGGGATCATATATAAATGGATCTGTAGGATCTGATAGAATTTGACCATTAGGATCAAAATAGTCATACCTTAAACCAACATTTATAATCATTTCATCAAGCTCAATTTTATCCTGCAAATAATAACTCATTTCCTTTGGGCTAAAATCATAAATACTTGTATTGATTGATGATACATCATCGATACTAGGAGTCACAAAAGGGCTATCATAAACAGGATTAAATCCATCTTGAACATAATATTGTAGATTAATATTCTCATAGTAAATTGAGTGATTTTTATATTCAAATCCTGTTTTGATTTGATGATTATTATTGATCTGATTCACGTAATCAAATTTCAATGTCTCAGAGCTTGTTTCTCTCTTAAAAACATTCTGATTTGATCCACCAACTGAAAAACTGTAAGATGGTGTGTTTTGATTATTTAGCTCATCATGAACTTGTGATGAAACATCTTCAAAAGTTCTATGATTATAATTTTTATTATATTTTATAAATCCTAAAGTAAAATAAGAATTTTTATTTAAAGATTTGTTAATTTGAAACATATCTGTCAATCCAGTTCGGTAACGATTTAAATTACCGTCAGGATTTAATTTATAATACCTATCATAATCTTGATATTCAACATCATCTGTAAAATGAGAGTATTTTAATTTTAAAGTTTGAGTTGGCTTCCAAATAAAATTAAACTGATAATAATTTTTTAGATTCCAATCCATAGATGTATACTCACTATCTCCTTTTGAAGATTGTGATGTATGAGCATTTCTCAAGAGAGTTAAATAATCTTCCAAATTATCACTACAATTATCAGGACCATTACAAATAATTTGATTTGCATATTCATCATCATCAAGATTACTTCCAAGAACGTGCCAATATTTTTCGCCTGTTTCCTGATCTTCTAGCTCATATCCGTAAGAAAAAGGATTATAGATTCTCTGGCCTTCATAAGCTCCTTGATAATAAATTTTTCTACCACTTAAATAATAAAATAATTTATCTTTAATTAAACTTCCATGAACATTGAAATTAATATTATTTGTTGATAGTAAATCAACATTATCTATATTCATAAATAAATCTGAATGATTTGAAATAAAATCTCCAAAATAGCTATCAATACTTCCACCAAATTTATTTGAACCTTCATTTGTTGTAATATTAACTATACCGCTCATAGCTTGACCATATTCTGCATTAAACGCTCCAGATATTAATTGCATTTCTCTAATAACATCTTTATTAATATCTATTACAGTAGAACCATCAAAGCCATCAGTCATAGGCATTCCATCTACCCAATATGCAACTTCACTTGAGCGACCTCCTCTTAAATGTCCATCTACAAAACCTGCTTGAAGATTTAAAATATCAGATACCTCATTTACGGGAAGTTTGGATATAGTTTTATTTGTTACGATAGCAGTTGTTGAGGTTAGATTTTTATTAATTAATTTTGGAGAAGCATTAACTACAACACTTTCTAATTGTAATGATGATTCATTTAATGGAACATTGACTGTTGAGGTAAGATCTATATTGACTTCTAAATCTTTTAAAATATAATTATCATAACCTATCATACTAACCTGCAAATCATAAATACCTGATGGTACATTAATTATTACATAATATCCATCAAAATCTGTTGAAGTACCATAGTTTGTATCTTTCAAAAAGACATTACATCCAATTAAAGGTTCATTTGTTGATGAATCAATTATCTGACCTCTAACTTTTCCAGTTGTTCCAGCTATAAGGGGGAAAATTAAAATTAAATATAAAAAGATATTCTTTATCATTTTACTATTTAAACTCAAGTTAATTATTCTGAAAGTATGACATTTACTAGAGATATAATATCAACAATATTAATCACTCCATCTCCACTTAAATCTCCTGCGCATGACTGGAAATCATCTAAAGATTCTTGGTTTAACACAATATTTACTAAACTAATAATGTCTACAATATTTACAATTCCATCACTATTTAAATCACCCTGCGTACATAGAGCAGATGGAACAAAAACATAAGAAGTTAAAGGAGCTAAATTAAATCCACCATACCAGTTTGAATCTATGCTTATTTGAGAGTTACTTACCACATCTGTCCAATCACCTGAATGAGGAAATTCTAAATCTAAAAACTTCTCAGAAGTATCAAAATTTATTGCAACAACTACTTTTTCATTTTGATCAGCTCTCCAATAAATAAAGCATTTATAGTTGTTATCAAGATACTTAACCTCTAGAGGAGGCTCTTTTAATACAGATGTATTTTTCCTAAGATCAATCATTTTTTTATAATGATTATTAAGATCTTGAACTAAATCTACTTCTAAATTATCCCATTGAATTGGTTGCTGCACAGGATAACCTCCTGAATCTCTTGTTGCCGCACATTGACCTAATTCTTGACCTGCATAAATCATTGGTACTCCATGACTTGTAAATAAAATCGTAGCAGATAATTTTGAACGATTATATGCTTCTTCAAATGATTGATTTTGAAATTCTGTAGCTTGATAAACCAATCTCGTTTCATCATGACTTTCTGTGTAATTAATAGGTCCAGTAACAAATGAATATCCTTGGGAGTATGCATTTATGTGATTGGAAACAGTATTTAAATCGAAATATATATCTAAAACATTATCAAACATATTATGATGATAACTATAATCCCAGCCTGAATCAAAATCAGTATTATTCATTTGGTATGGATTATCTGTTTCTGCAATTAAAATCAATGATGGATCATGATTATCTAAAATATTTGCATAGTATGAAGCACCATTAAAATCGCCATCCCAACCAATTCCATCAACATAATCAAATCTATAACCATCAACGTGATATTCTTCTACCCAATGGATTATAGAATCTTCAACATATTTCCATCCTCGGTACTGTCTTCCATCAAGCTCATGCCAGTGCTCTATCTTATACCCCCATATTGATTCCTCATTACCAAAATATGGACATAAATCAAAATTATGATCTTCCCAATCAAAACTATTTAATGGTTGGTATAACTGGAACAAAGGTGATGAACCCCATAGATGGTTAAAGACAACATCCAGTAAAATTGCAATACCATTCTGATGAGCAATATCAACTAAATTTTTAAATTGACTTGGTGTTCCATAACTACTTTCAGGTGCCATAGGAAAAACCGGATCGTAACCCCAAGAATATGAGCCTTCAAATTCATTAACTGGCATAAATTCAATTGCATTAATTCCTAAATCTGTAAAATAACCTGAATTTATTTTTTCTATAACATCTGAAAAATCGCCAAAATTAAATTCATCCCCTGAATAATCTCCAATATGCATTTCATATATAACTAAATCTTTAACTTCAGGCCTAATATATGATTCATCGTTCCATTCATAAGCTGTGCTTCCAATACTAAACTTTGTTTTAGCATGTTGAAAATTTGAACTTTCGTTGCCTGTGAAAGGCTCTTTCCATTCAACGTCATGTGACCAAGGATCTGCTATATATTTCATACCCTCTAAATTATATTGATAAAAATAATCACCATCTGGCAATGTTGTTTGGTACCACCATAGAGTATCACCTGATAAGTTCATAATTTCACCGTTAGGAAATTGCTCATTCCAAGAACCCTTTATAGATACATAATCTTTATTGGGAGCATAAAGAGCAATGACTACATCATTTCCAATTATATTAACTCCATCTTTTATATTTTGAGGAGCAACTAATTGATTTAATTGATATTCAAGATAAAAATCTAAAAAAGAAAAAGTAACCCTATCATTTAAAACTGCTTTAGCAACTATTTGTATATCACCAAAAACTCCGCTATCTGGCTGCCATACGTAATCAAAGATTGGACCATTTAATGTGGTTAGTAAATTTCCATTTAACCATAATTCTACTAAATCTGCATCACTTTCAAATGAAATATTGACATCTCCATTGATAATTTCATTATTTTGAGGCGCAGTAAAAGTTATCTCAGGATCTAAATCATTGGATGCATAATCGAAGTAAACATCGTAGTAAATTATTTGACCGTTTTCACCAGCATCATAAGTTCCATCTTCCCATAAAATTTTAAATTTTAGTGAAGATACTACTTGCTCTCCACTTTGAAACGGATTAAATGTTAAGGATAAACTTGACGAAGTTAATGATTCTAAAGGAGATACAACAACACCATCTTGGATAAATGAACCTTCAGGCCAATAATCAGATATAGGCTGTTCATGACCATTCCCTGAATCTACTGTCCATACTAAAGATCCACTTTGCTCAACATTATTTAAAATAATATCAAAACTATCATTTGGTGTAGGATTAAATGGAGCCCAATAATAATTTAAACTAATATGCCAATCAATACCAACACCGCCATTATTATCCCAACTATCATTTAAATCAGTAAATACAAAATCAATTGTTTCAGCATCATCAGGGATTTGATGAGAATATTTCCACCAACCAACACCATTAATAGGTGAATATGACATTGCATAATCTTCAACATCTTGCCAACCATCATTTCCTAAATGAACATAAACAGGGAATGTTGAATTTGGGAGACTACCATCAATAGTATTATAATAGATAGTTATCTCTCCACCAGGGACAGGGATTTCTGGCTCCCAAAAAACATAATTAGACAATCCAAAACTCAGTAAAGATAAAATAATAATATAATTTCTAATTTTCATAACGGTCATTAATATAAGATTATAACTTGGTTACTATCTATTAATTTTTAATCAATTCGATTTAAAAATTAAACTCTTTTCCATAATCTATCTCATTTTTATTTGTTAATATTGGGAAAAGGGGAACTACCATTGGATATGGAACTCCTTTTTTATATGCATAAAGATCTATATTGGTTAATTCAATTTTATCAAAAAGATCAAAATTTATTTTAATACTATCAGAATATATTATCTGAAGAGAATCAATATATTCATTTAAAAAATTATCAATTACTAACTCAGGATTTTGATTAAATTGATTTAAAGATATATTATTACTTCTAAAAAGTGCTTCTAAATGTAACCTTGAAATAGTTGCATCACTAAAAATCTGATAATCTTTAATAACATCTTTATTTGAATCATAATTTTCATTATATCCTATTTCATTCAACTTTTCATCTCTGATCAAATCAACAAGAGCATACTTAAATTGTAAACCAAAATCTCTCCTAGATATTTTTTGATTTCTGAAAACCAATGGATGCTTAGAAATTAACTCATCCAAATAACTAACATTATAACTATTACCATTTAGTACAAATGCTTCATCATAATAATTAATGGAATCTTGATCCGAAAATACTAAAGATGTTGAGAGTACCTGCTCATTAACTAAATTATTTCGGTCGATATAAAAGTCATAAGCCTCACTTGCTAGCTTAACAAATACCTCATTGTTAAAAACTACATTACTTCCATTCATGATTTCTCTTATATACTCATCATATTCTTTAATTTGATTGAGTTCATATAATCTTTGGTTAACTAAGTTAGTATGATTTATAATTTCTTCTGAAGTTATTAATGGATTATCTTTAAAGCTTTCTATTTTTACAAATAATCTTTTATTATCTTTTGTAACTATAGGTCCTAATACCTCATCTACAAATAGAGTATTTAGAAAAATAGCTTCATGAATTGCAGGATCTTTTTCATAGAAAAAATTCATTTCCATTTGAGGTACTTCAGCTAGATTTAGGTAATCAAAGCATATAGTCTCAAACTCAATACCTTGCGAAATAAGCATATCAATTGAATTTGCAACAGGTAAAGAAGCTATTGCTAAAAAATTAATTGTATAAGTCCTTGTAGAATTTTTTAGGTATTGTTTATTGATTTCAGAATCAATTTCAATTTTACTATATACTTTATCTTTAAGTAAATAATCTCGTATGTACTGTTCTTTAATTCCAGTTAAAAAATTATCTGAAAAATTTTCAGTTGATATATAAGGTTCAACTTCTAGAGCCATTAATTTTTCAGCAATCAAAGAATTCAATATAATTTTTTTATGAATTTGATTATTTGACTTACAATAAGATGGTCTTATTGTATATTCTGAACGTAAAATAAAATCTTCTTTAGTAATTACTCTATCATTAATTTGGGCAATTATATTTTCATCTTGACAAAATATGACTGTTTGTAAAACTAAAATTAAAACAAATAAAAATCTCAAAATAAAATTCCTTAATTATTCAGTATTTCTGACACAAGAAGAACTACATCTAAAATATTTGTTTGATTATCATTGTTTAAATCAGAAACCACTGAAGAGTTTTGACCACTAATTATAATATTCACTAAACTAATAACATCTAAAATATTTAATAAACCATCTGAATTTAAATCTCCAGTTACAATATTACCAGATACGGTAAAATTAAAATTTTTTAATGCATATTCATGATTTTCTGGAAATACTGTCAGTTGAATTTCTGAGGATTCAATTTCATTATGTATGGGTATAAAATTTAAAACTGATGATTCATTAGGCCCAATTGTAATACTTCCATTTTGATTAATAAATTGATTTTCAAGATTATCTGATATTAAATCTAAACTATAATGATATGTATTTGTGTAGCTGCTTTTATTATTAATAAAAAATCTTAAATTTTCATTAAAATTAATTTCATTTCCAGTATCATAAATATTATAATTATCAGCAATAACACTAAATAAATCTGGGTACAAAGAAGGTAATTTGTATGCTCTATACCAGAATGAATGATCACTTCCTTGATAATTCCATATAGTTTCATGATTGGGACTTACAATTCTTATTGTTGGTTCAATTTGTCCAAAACCATTACCGAAAGTATATATCAAATAATTCCCATCTTCAAGTAGCTGAACACTACCCATCCCTCCTCCAAATAAATTTGCTGGAAACTCGTATTCCCAAACTGTCTCACAAAAAGAATCATCGATGACTCTAATTCTTCTTATTCTTGTAGTGGGATTTTGATCTCCAAGCACAACTTGACTAATATTTCCATTATCAAAAAATATCAAAGTTCCATCCTCAAGAAGCTGGATATTATGCTGAAAACTAAATCCTAAATCTGTGCAAATATTATTATCACCTGCTCCGAACTCTGGTGATAATCCCATATTCCAAATAATGTTTCCAGATGGATAAGAAATTTTGCTTATTCTAGATAAATGCCTGTGTGAAACATAAATAACACTTTCTTGTTCATCAAAATGGAATGCATTTGTATGCATCCAATCATAAATACCATCATTAAAAGCTTGGTGCCAAAAACCACCATAAAGGTCTGTATCTTGTGTCGTAAAATAATCATACGGATTCCATCTCCACACTTCGTTACCATCCTCATCCCATTCAACAATTTGAATACCTATATAAGGAAACTCATTTGTAACACCATCTGCCTGATAACCTTGTGCCTCATATAAAAAACTCCAATTTCCTTCATGAATTGGTCCAAGCTGTGAATAGTCAGGGACTAGTCCCATGTAATTACCATTATGTATTTGCTTAAACTCATGCATATCTACGACATCTTGATAATCAACAGTATTATCATAATTTATATCATCAGGTTTTTTCCAAATAATATTTCGATCATAATCAATTTTAATACCAGTATTGCGTGGCCAACTTGTACCGCTTGATCCATAAATATTTCCATGTTCATTTACATGATTCATTATAAAATTAAAATAACCATCATTCCATATTTCGTTTCCATTTTTATCAATTATACCCGTGGCATTTTGAGTCATATCTGTACCACCAAAACCACTAAAAATATAATAACCCTCATCTACTAAATCATCATTAAACACTTCTGCGTTACGTTCAGAAAATTTTTTACTCGCAATTCCAAAGGTATTTACTCCAAGCCAATCACTAAAACTATTATCTTCTTTAAAATAACGAACTCTCCACCAGTAATTATTATTCCAGTTTAATGAATGTTTATCAAGAAATACTAAATCATTAATTAAAGTATCCAAGACAGTAGAGTTAAATGAATTATCTGAAGATATTTGAAGATTATATCCTTGGCTACCAGCTTGTTGTTTCCATTCAAAAGGCACGTAAATTGTAGTTAAGTTACTGTAATTTGATGGTCTTAAAAGTGAATTATTTTGATCTGAACATGATTGTTGGCAGGTACCAGCGCAATAATATTGATCTAATATATCTGTATTTAACTCAAAACCATAATTTGCCCATTGATCTGATGGATAATAATCACAAACAGATTGAGATGGAGCATTTAATACACTTCCCCAACCTGACCAATTATCAGCAGGACCACTTACCGCTACAACATATTCATATGAACCATTATTAAGATCTAATGATCCTTCCCATACTCCATCTTGATTATCATCATTTAAGGTTAATCCCCAACCACCCCAATTATTCCAGCTACCATTTATTACTACTGCTGAATAATCAGAATTTGGAAAATTAGAATTACTCATGTCTATGTGAAAGTTCACAGTTGCATTAAAAGCAAGTGATAAAATAAATATTGATATTGTTTTTTTAATCATTTTTAGAAAGAAAATTTAAATGTATAGAGATGGACATCACCAAGTAAGCCCATTGTTTTATATGTGTAGTCTAAATCAAAAAAATTAAAATCTGATAGATATATTCTTAGTCCTCCACCATAGGTTAGACCATACTCTGAATCTTTTAAAAATACTCCTTTATATCCTCCTCTTAAATATAGATTTAATTTACCTGGCTGTAAATATGTAAGCTGAGTTCCAACATTTATAGATTCATTATTATTATTTGGATGAAGTGCATCAGCAGCAACTAATAATCGTAGATTATTTGTATAGATAGGCTGTACTGAAAATCCTAATCTAAAAATTAGAGGCAACTCCCATTCTGATGTGTTATATAAACCTTCAACATCATCAAAATTTCCATATTCGTTAGGATTAGGATCTATTGGAACAAGTAAATCCATTCCATCATATCTAAGTCTTGTTCCGTAATTTGAAATACTCATCCCTATTTTCATTCCTTGATTTCTTTTGCCTGTTGGTGAGAAAAAATCAGTAGTAACCAATACTCCTAAATCAAAAGCAATTGCATTAGCACTCATATGCCAAATATTAGAGGATACGTATTTAGCACTTGCTCCAAAAGAAAACCAATTAACAATTCTTCTGCCGTAAGAAACACTTGCTGCAAATTCACTAGCTGAATAAAACTCACCTGTTCCCTCAGGACTTGAAACAGTAGTAACAGCCTCATCTCCATAATCCATATAATTCATTGTTAGAGCAAGTGTACCATATAAAGGATAATTAATTGCAACACCTGCATATATATTATTTATTCCAACTATCCAAGGTTGATACATAAACATTGTTTGTTTGCTATTTATATATGCTAATCCTGCTGGATTCCAATAAGCTGAAGAAACATCATTTGCTACACTTACATAAGCTCCACCCATTGAGGTTGCAGCACTTCCAATATCTAACTCCAAGAAATTAGCACCCGTAGTTCCATTCCCATTAATTTCAATTGAAAATAAATTGGAGATAGACAATAAAATTAAATAATATTTATAAATATTTTTCATTTAACTATTGCAAACTTTCCTAGAGAAAACTTTTCATTAATTTTTGACTGGACATGATAAATATACATCCCAGCAGCAACTTCTAACCCTTCATTACTTAATAAATCCCAATAGGCTTTTCCATCATCATAGCTATTATTTACATCAATTGTATTTACTAAGACACCACTAATAGTAAATATTTTGATTTCACATCTTGCAGGCAAATGTGTAAACATAATTTTTCTTTCTTGGTTCTGATTTGGATTTGAAAAAGCCTCCTCCATTAAATTAGTTGCTACATATGGATTTGGTACAACTTTAATATCGTTCATATCTAAATCATGTTCATCAATACTAATTGAATCAGGAGCATTTGTATGTATAAATAATGTATCTGAATTTAAAAATGGAATATTATAGTTTAAAGAATAGATATCATCTGGCTCAGGATAATTATCAGAAAATTCAATTGAAAAATTTGTATCATCCCATGTAAGATAGCTCTGACCACCAAAATCAGTATCTTTGGATTTACCAACTAAAATTTTATCATTAAATTTTTCATAAGACCCACTATTATCAACATCAACAACAACTAAATCTAAAGTATCATTTATAGTATTACTATAAACATAAAAATCAAATGAAATCTGATCTAGAAAACCCTGTGTTGATAAAACCTGTGCACCTGCATTTGAAGCAAGGTTATTATCATTTTCATCGAAGATAGCATTATCTAAAATAGATGGACTTGTATAAACTTTATCATTATTTGTAAATACAATATTACAATTCCATGGCTTTATATGCTCGACTCTATCATTTATAGATATTACTGGACTATCAGCACTACTTACACTGCCTGTATTTAACCAACTTTCAGAGAAAAAAGAACCATTTTCAATATTTTTTATAGTGAAAACTAAACCGTCTATTGCATCAGTAGTAATAAATTTATCGGGATCTAAAGACCAATAATCATATTGGGGAAAATTGTTCTCATAAAAAATAAAATGATTTTGATAAAAACTTTCTGGGGATAAGCTTCCTGATTCACTGTAAACTAGCTTCAATTCATTCCAATTACATCCTTGTTCCTGATAACACAAATTATCATTATCAATCTGAGAACAAAAACTATTTCCAAAATCTTCAATAATACACTCTTCTGAAAAAACTAATCTGCAATTACCAGATGAGTCTTCACTATTCCAAATTTTGAAATCATTTATATTATACTCATTTAAATATGGAGTCCAAATACCATTATTTGAAACACATAGCTGTTCTGTAAAAATTCCAAAACTGGTAGTTTCACAGCTACCATAAATTGGAGAACCATCACATTCATTATTACCAAATCTAGAAACGGAATTAATACTGTATGTTAAAGTATCATCCTCAGTATTAAAAAAATCAAAATCAAACCTAAAACATTCATTATCATTTCCTAAAGAACCAAATAAAGATAGTTCTTGATCCTGCTGAAAACCATAAAAAGAAGAAAAATTATCAATATCAATATAAAGACTATCCTGGCTTTCAAACCATTGACCATTTCTTATACCATTATCCCAAAAACATGAAGATAATACATCACATTGTTCTTCTTGATTATAATCTAAGCAAGGATAATCAATACATATATCATCTTGCCAATAACAACCATATTGATTAACACACTGATTCTGATTAATAAGTGAATTACAATCTACACCACTGCAATATCCTTCTTCTTTATAAACATTAAATCCATTTGTAACAAGATAATTAGTATCATCAGATTGATTATCAAATGTTAACATATAATTTTTATTATCTTCAATTAATGATTGAGAATACACTTCAACCTCTAAAGTTCCTGTACCAGCAATTTTATCATCATTTACTTCAACCCAAGGATGAACAAACCCCGCTGAATAATCAGATGGAATTATCACGGCAACATTTGGTCCAGTACCAACAACATATTCGTTTTCATCTAGTTCAACTAAGGCCTTATTTTCAGAAGGAGGAATACCGCTTTCGATTTCTTCATTTGCTGGTAGTCCATAGTCATAAGCAACAACTGCATAATAGTAAGTTCTTCCATTATCAACATCATAATCTATATATTTATGCTCTAAACCAGTATCATCACCTAAATAATATGCAGCACCAAAAACTGGAGCATAGTCTGCAAAACCTCTAATGGAATCAATTTTATCACATTGAAAAATGGGTTCATAGAACATAGGATTTCCATAGCCATCTGTAATTGTTTGAGCATCTTTAAAATATTTATCAGTTGCTCTATAAAGCTTATATCCTTCAAAATCATTTTGCAAACTATCAGGCAAAAATCTGTCAATTGAACTTTCTGCTACATCGTTCCATGTCAAAACAACATGGCCATCTCCAGCTTCTGCAGTTAAGGTTGGAATATCTGGAGGCACAGCAAACCTATAATCTGTTTCGTAAATTAATTGAATCGTTTTTTTAAGAGCAAATAAAGCCGGTACATCCTGCTGATCTCCACCAGGAGAGCCTTGTATATTATCCATTGAATGTATTTCCGCCATAGATATTCTCTCAGTTTCCCCCTTATCTAAAGCAAAAATTGAAGATGAAAATACCTCAATTAAATTTGAAGGAGTTCCTGTGAACTGATCAAAAGCCTGTTCACCAGATATAACCATTAATGAATCCCACATAACTTGATCATTTTTAAACCATTTAGTCGTTGGGTCTTCAGCATGAGAATCAACCGGGAATAATTTAAATGAGGTTAATCCAATCATATCAGATTCAGAAATATCAGTTTCTCCAAAATTAGGCTCACACCCAAGACCTTCAACACAATCAGGTCTATTATTACACTCACCTTCATCAGGACCATTATAGTTTATATCATTTGGTCCAACACCATCCAAACCAACATCATCATTAGTAACAAGACAATTATTATTTTCATCTAAAACTGGGAAAATCCAATCTTGATCTTCATCGCCCTCATAATGCTCTTTTAAATCAGATTCTTCTAAATTATATTCTTCTAAAAATTGATTTAAATCTGCTATACCGCAGGTTGCACATATTATACTTCCAGCATCATTTGTTCTTGATTCGTCTAATAAGCCATCATTATCATTATCGATTAAATCATTTGAAATTCCCGGACTTTCTAAAAATGCAAACCCCATTATACCTGGAGTTCCACCTCCAAACCCAGTTGCATCATAATCCCATGAATAGGCTAAGTTTAACTGTGTATCAAAATAACCAACCTCATCATCAGTATCTCCACCACCAATTGCATTATCAACCCAATACCCAAAAGCCATTTCAGTAATATTATAATCAGAAATATTTGAAATATTGTACTCCCAAAACAAGGCATCCCTAACAAGAGGATTATTCCATTGAAATCCTCTGGCTTCAACTCTAACTCCAAGACCGCCCCAATCATATCCAGCTTGTACTGATGATGTCTCAGGTATTTTTACTCCAGGTCTTGGATAGTACTCAAAATCTTCTGTTGGTATACAAGAATTTTCACTATTTGAACAAGCATCTTTACATAAAATTTTTGTTTCATAAGTTGAACCATAATTCTGATTAATAATATCATCACAACGCCACTTGTTTTGTAAATATTCTTGATCTTGTGCATCATTTACTACAAAATATGTTTCTAAATCTGCATATTGAACACCTCTACCAAACCTACCATCCCATTCTCCAGGCCACTTTGTCATCGTACCTGTAGATGGCCATGCTGAAGGCCAAGTATTAGGATCATCACTTAATGCTGGACTATCCTGAAATGAATTGACATATCCAAATACAGGATGAAAGCCCCACTTAACAAGACCAAGCTCATCTTCATCCATTTCTTCTCTATAGCTTGTTTGTAAAAAGTAAACTTCATGAAGATTTTCAAGAGAGTTATTTTGAATTAATTCTATTTCATCTTTGTTATCTACTATTAAAGTATCAATTGTTGTTTCATCCCCATCATCTTCAATATACGTTTTACCACCAACAAGCAATCCAATACCATCAAGCATTCTATAACCTGTACCATCATTTGGCCAAATTGATACATCATTCAAACCACTTGGAGCTTCCCAATCTGATAATTGAGTTGTATTTTTAAAAAATAATAACACACGATTACCATCCATTCTTGATTCTTTGGTTGCCGAAGGATCTCCAGCACCATCATCTGGACCATCATAACTAAAACATAAAGATAGAAATATTATACTTAGTATGACCATTCTAAACCTATTTTTAAAGATCGAGGAGCGGAATATGAACTTGGATCTTGATATGTATCTTCTATAGTTGTATAATTACTTCTAAAGGAGGCAACATCAGCTTCATTTAAAATTGCGCTATACGCTCTTCCTGTCTGACTATTAACACCATATTCATTTAAAGTATCAAATAAATTATATATTTCAAATGTAATTCTAGATCCAGTTTTAAATAAATTATAATAACTTGAGAGGTTAATCGTATAATTTGAAGGTTTATAAGAATTATTTGGTAATAGATTAACATTTGCTAATGGATTTTCTGATATAGGCTCAAATGTATAAGCTGATCCTGAATTATAAAAAATACTTAACGTTGCACCGTACTTTTTTGTATTGTAGCCTGCAGTCACATTCATTGTATGTCTTTGATCCCATTCAAGAGGTATTAATTTTGTTATAGGATCTTGATTTGCTCCCTCTCTGCTAAAAGATGATGTTGGAGAATCTGCAATGCCCCTTGTATATTGAAAAGTATAATTTGCAACAACACTAATTGGGCCTGCGTTGTAATCATAAACCAGTTCCAGACCTCTAACATTTCCATAATCTTTATTTGAATACAAACCATACTTAACTGTATTGTAGGTTGTAATTGTTCTAGTACTCAATAAATTATAAATATCTTTATAAAACAAAACTACCTCAACACCCATATCTCTATTTATTTCTTGCCAAAAACCTAGCTCATAATTAACTGTTTTTTCTGCCTCTAAATTTGGATTACCAAGAATTGTTGCATAATTATTTGGAGAAATAAGCCAATTGGAGTTTGAGTACATTGCATAAAGAGGTGGCATCTGGAAAAAATGACCATAACTAAATCTAAGTAAAGCAGCCTGACCTACTTGATAACTAAGCGCAAATCTAGGACTTATCTGATATTTTGTTTCAGCAGATAATGTATCAGACTGAGCTACACCGATAATATCATTTGCTGGATTTCTATAGTCAGATGGATAGATTGTATTTGGGTCAAACATATCATATCTTAACCCAAAATTTAGGACCATATCACTAAATTCCATCTTATCCTGCAAATAAGCAGAAAACTCGTAGCATGTTACATCATACTCCTCAGAATACGCACTTCTAACACCCTTATCTATATATGGAGTGTAAACAATATCTGTTAGCGAACTATCTCTGATTGTATAATTATTAATAAGTAAATCATGAGCAACATAATCTAAACCAAACTTTATATTATTAATAGGATCTGCTTGCCAATTCAAATCAAACTTCAAACTTAAATCTTCTAAAATTTTGGTATTATGATTTTTATCATGTCCACCTTGAAGAAAGCTAGATTCACTTCTAGAAAAAAAATCTGACACATATCTAGAATCTGAAGGATCTTCATAAACATACGCATAATCAGATTTTTTATTATTAGAAATCTTTAAATCAAAAAATGCAGACTGGGAAAACATATAGTTAATAAATAATGATGTAAATTTATTATCATTATGGTTTGTAGATCTTGAATCTGGAGAATATTTATAAAAGTGACTATACCAACTACCCTCATAATTATTTTGAGTATGCATTAAAGATATTTTCAATGGACCAATTGGTCTAAATGAAATTTTTCCTAAATAGGAAGTTGATATAAAATTATTCATGGCAATATGATTATCTGTTTTAGCTCTAACTTGTGCAGGAATAAATCTTGTAGTTAAAAAATACTCACTTGATTGACTAGCACTTTCAAAAATTTCACTTGAGCACATCTCAGATGTAATCATATTTGAACTATTAGAGAATAACGTTCGAGAGTAAGTTCCATTATAAATAATTTGACTGTAAATAATTTCACAATCACCATAATTTTGGCACTCACTATTATCTGTAATTGGCTCACGTGTAGTTGAACTTAATAACTCGGCACCCTTTGAATTTGAGCAATAGTCTTGGATAACATGAGAACCACTATGCTCTGAGTAGTAATTGAATGTACTATCAGCATTAAAATTACTGTAGTCACCCGCATTGAAATAATCATATCCATTTAAATGACCAAGATTATTTTGATACCTGTAATTTAAAAAAAAGGTTACCTTATCTTTAATTATTGGACCACTATACTGCAGGCTATAATCTTGATTTAAATTAATATCAAGATCATCAATCCCAGGGAAAATATGGCTATTCCCTGTAAAATAATTCTCATATCTTGATGAAAAAGAACCTTCATATTCATCTCCACCATCTTTAGTTACCTGATTAACAACTCCACTCATTGCTCTTCCATATTCAGCATTAAATGTACCAGTAATAACTTCTAAATCTTTTAAAACAGATGGCTCAAGATATACTGTCTGGGCATTTCTAGAAAAAGTATCATCCGTTCTTACACCATCAACTAAATAAGTAACCTCTGTATCTCGCCCTCCCCTAAAATGTCCATCAACAACACCTGCTTGCATACTAACAATCGAAGAAACATCTTTTATTGGTAAAATTTCGATTTGCTTTTCAGATATATTTTTGATTGTCCCAGATTGATCTTTTTTTGTTGATAATTTTGAGGCTTTAACAAAAACAACTTCTCCCTCAACTGCTGTTTCCTCAAGCTCTACATCAAGACGTGTAGTCTTATTTACTGATATTGAGACATCTTGTACTTCAATTGATTTATACCCAATTATATCAAACCTAACAGTATATGAACCTGGGGGAACATTTATAATATAAAATAACCCATCATCATCTGAAGCTGCACCATAATAAGTATCTTGTATTACTACATTAACACCATATAAAGGATTTTTATCACTATCATTTACAGAACCAGAAAGTTTTCCTGTTGTTTGGGAAAAAAGACATGAGAAAGATATGATTATTAGATATTTATACATTCAATAATTATTATTCTATTATCCAATAATTAAATTAACTATTGATATAATATCTGTAACATTAATTGTACCATCATTATTCATGTCTGATGAGCAAAAAGCTAAATGTGACAGTGTTGAACTACCTACTATATGATTCACAATAAGAACAACATCAGAAACATTTACCGCACCATCTTGAGTAGCATCCCCATTTACAACGCACTGCTCTTCACACGTTTGATTACATGTACCTAAACAATAAGAGACTGTCATATCATCATCGGATACAGTAAATCCATAATTATAATCATCATCATCAGGAATAAAATCACAGGAAGAATTTTGTGGAGCGTAAATTATTGATGAAGAACCCCATATATCATTATACCATAATTCATTTGATGTATCAACGCACAAAATTACAAATTCATAATCTCCGCTTGGCATTTCAGCTTCAAAATCTGAATTATCATTAGCTCCCCATCCAGACCAATTATCAAACGTTCCAGTAACACTTACAAATCCACAATCATCTACACCATCTAAATCAAAAGTTACCAAGTAATTAGTATCAGTACCACCGCCATCACTACTTCCACCATCATCACTACTTTCGCTACAAGTACTATCGCAAGATCCTGCGCAAAGTGAAACATCTACATTATCTTCAATTATAGTAAATCCATAATTTCCAAATTCATCTGATAAATCAAAATCACATTCTGAACCTAGAGTTGGACTAAGCTGCACACCCCAACCTGAAAAATTATCAGCTGCACCACTACAAAAAACTACAAATTCATAATTACCAGAAGATAAACCCTCTAATGTTCCAGAAAAGATATTATCACCATTATCATCTAGAGTAAAACACCATCCTGGCCAATCGCCACTTTCTGTTGCGCACCATGAACCATTTACGCCACATTGATCATAGTCATCATTTGGGTATCCGGTACCATTTAAATCAATTGTAAAATTTACATTAGCGATTATAGAACCACAGGAATCAAAAGATACAGCTTCAACAGAAAATGGATCTAAAACACATACATCATTACTATTTAATACGCAGCTTGGTATATCTATAAATCTATTGTTGCATGATGATCCTGGGCTAGAACATGTTGCATTTGGGCTTGAACCACATGCGCCAATACCTTCATTTGATTCAACTAATCCTGATACACCACTACCATTTACAAACTTATATTCAATATACTCACTTGTCATAAGACTTACAGTTGCTGAATAAATACCATCACCATTTTCATCACTCATTTGAGTTGGAGCTATAAATTGTGACCAGGGCACAATACTTTGATAACTTCCAATCATAAATACACCATCGCTCACAATTTCGCCATTCATATCTACATTAAAAGTAACATCAACTGGAACGGGCTGAACACATTCATCATAGCATGTCCCAAAGCAATATAAATCGAGCAATATATCTTCTCCATCTATTGTAAACCCATAATTACCATATGAATCAGTTGATAAAAAATCACATTCACTTCCAATTGGTGCTCCAGCCTGCAAACCATCCCAACCATTAGTTGTGTAAATATATTCATAAGATCCAGCACCAAGCTCTATTGTCAACTCCCAAATACCATCTTCATTAGCATCACTCATTGGATTGCATGCTCCACACCATCCATTAAATGATCCATTAACATAAACAATATCCGATGGTAATAAATCCTCATCTGTCATATCAACCTGGAAAGTTACATTCGAGTAAATTATTTCAATACATTCTGCAGAACAGCTACCAAAACATACCGGGTTAATATTTAAATTTTCATTACTAACAACAACTTCTCTATCACCAAAATCACCTACCTCACATTCTTGAGGAACATCCTCCCATCCACTTCCAGTATTCCAATCAGTCCACCATCCATTTCTAAACTTATAGGTATAAGTTCCTGGATCTAAGTCAATGGTGTATGACCATACCTGGTCACCATCATCATCTGACATTATAAAACCTGCGGCTGGATAATAAGCTCCCATCCACAATGTTGGACCTTCATTTCCAACTTCTTGATCAGACATGTCAACATTAAAAGTAACTTCAACACATAGAGCTAAACTAAAAACGCTCAATAATATAATTTTTTTCATATTACTACCTTTCTTAAAAACTAACTAAAAATAAACCAAATTATAAACACACAGGCTATCAACAGATATGTTAATAGGGCATCTTGAGAAAAATAATTAGTTTCTTTATTTTCAGACTTTTGAAAAACTAAATCTTTTATTTTATTATAATCAGGCTCAGGAGTTGCATAGCTAACAGCAATCATAACACCTGAACATATCAAGAATAAATAAAGTGCAAAATGTAAAAAAAGTGGTTGAGTTAAAATATTATCAGCACCATTTACTTCAAAAACAAGTCTTGATACACCTAAAACTGCACCCGTATAAAGTGCAGCCATTGCACCCTCTGAATTAATTCTTTTAATAAATAAACCCAGAAGAAAAACAGCAGCTATCGGAGGAGATATCAATGCTTGAACACTTTGTAAATATGTAAAAAGACCACCAGCTGATAAGGATTCTTGGAATGGAATCCACATCATTCCTGATAAAACTAAAACACCAGTTGCAATCTGACCAAATTTAACTAAGCTTTTTTCAGATTTATCTGGATTATATTTTTTATAAATATCCCACGTTATAAGAGTTGAGCATGAATTGAAAACTGACGACAAAGAGCTCATTAATGCTGATAGTATTCCTGCTGCGATAAGGCCTCTTAATCCTGCAGGCAGCAGATATTGTACCATTGCTGCTAATGTTCCTGAACTTTGGACTTCTCCATTTACCACAGGAAGTTTAAATGCAGAGGTAGGGTCATTATGCATTGCATAAGCAATCATTCCAGGAACTACAAAAAGAAACATCGGTGTTAGTTTTAAAAAACCAGCAAATATTGTTGCTTTTCTAGCTACGCTCTCATTTTCTGCGGCTAATACTCTTTGAACGATAAATTGATCTGTACACCAATACCAAATACCTAAAATTGGGGCACCAAATAATATTGCTGTCCAAGGATATTCTGGATGAGAAGCAGTTCTCCACAAGCTCATGAAACCATCACCAGATGCAGCAACCATATTACCCCATCCTCCTACCTCGTTCAAGCCAAATATTGTTACTAATATTGAACCACCTAACAATAAAAACATTTGTATTGTATCTGTATAAATAACGGCTTTTAGTCCACCTAAAATAGTGTAAAGACCTGTCACTATGACAACAATAATTGCTCCTGTCCAGAAATCTATTCCTAATAAAGTTTCAAATACAACAGCTCCAGCAAAGATAGTTACTGATATTTTTGTAATGACATATGCAAAGATTGATACCACCGATAAATACATTCTAGCTGAAGATGAAAAACGTTTTTCTAAAAATTCAGGCATAGTTGTAACACCACTTCTTTTATAGAAAGGAACAAAGACCCAACCTAAAATTAAAAGCATAAAAGCTGCCAATATTTCAAACTGAGACTCAATTAATCCTTTTTTAAAACCACTTTGAGCCAGGCCTACTAAATGCTCAGAACCAATATTTGAAGCAAACAATGATGCTCCGATTACAAACCATCCTAAATTCCTATTGGCCAAAAAATATTGAGATGTATTATCTTTATTCTTTGAAGAGTAAAAACCTATACCAAGTATTACTGCAAAATATAAACCTAAAACAAAATAATCGATTAATATCATTATAACTCCTTAAATTATGAGGTAACCAAGTTTATTAATATACAATTTTTAAAAAAAATATTTAAGGTAATTATGAAGAGAACAATTAAAAAAATTATATTTATTTCACTACTTAGTAGTATTATTTTTTGTGAATCGAAGATTGATAAAAAAATTAATACTCTATTAAAACAAATGACGGTTGAAGAAAAAATTGGTCAAATGACTCAAATTGACCGAAGATTTTTAAGGTCTGATGAAGATTTGATAAAATTTGGAATTGGTTCAATTTTAAGTGGCGGTGGATCAGTTCCTGAAGATAATACAGTTGAAGGCTGGGCAGATATGTATAACCACTTTCAAAAGACTGCACTTAAAAGCAGGTTAAAAATACCTATTATTTATGGTGTAGATGCTGTCCATGGACACAACAATGTCCCAAATGCAACAATTTTTCCACATAACATTGGACTAGGCTGTACATTTGATGAAAAAATTGTTTATAAAGTTTCAGAAGCTACTGCTAAAGAAGTTGTTGCTACTGGAATAGATTGGAATTTTGCACCATGCTTAGCAATCCCACAAGATCCTAGATGGGGTAGATACTACGAAGGATTTTCAGAAGATACTGAGCTTGTTTCTAAACTTGGAATTGCAGCAATAAAAGGTTACCAAAATAAAATTGGTGGAAAAAAATCAGTAGCTGCTTGTGCAAAACATTTCTTAGGTGATGGAGCAACAATCTGGGGAACTGGAGATAATAATTATAAAATCGATAGAGGAAATGCAATAATTAGTGATGAAGATTTAAGAAATAAATATTTAATTCCTTATCAAGATGCAGTTGATAATGGAGTTTTAACAATAATGGCTTCATTTAATAGCTATAATGGTCTTAAATGCCATGCTAGTGGATATTTATTTAACGATTTGCTAAAAGAAGAACTTGCTTTTGAGGGGTTTGTAATTTCGGATTGGAGAGGCATCGATGAAATACCTGGAGATTATAAATCTGATATTGTAACATCAATAAACTCTGGTATTGATATGATTATGGTTCCTGGTGACACAATTTGGGGAGGAGAACCATATCATAAATTTCTAAAACTTTTCAAAGAATCTGTTAAAGAAGGACTTATTAAAGAAGAAAGATTGGACGATGCTGTTTATAGAATTTTAAAAGTAAAACATCAAATGGGCTTGTTTGATAAACCTTTTGCAAGTAAAAAATATGTAAAAGATTTTGGTTCAAAAAAACATAGAAAAATTGCAAGAGAAGCGGTTAGAAAATCAATGGTACTATTGAAAAATGATAATAATATTCTACCTTTATCTAAAAATTTAGATAAAATTCATGTTGCTGGTATTGGAGCGAATGATATTGGTATGCAATGTGGAGGCTGGACAATTGAATGGCAAGGAAAAATGGGAGATATTACAAGTGGTACTACAATTTTAGATGGAATTAAATCAACTGTTTCAAAAAATACTGAAGTAACATTTTCTGAAACTGGAACTAATGCAAGTAATGCAGATATTGGTATTGTAGTTATTGGAGAGAAGCCTTACGCTGAAGGAATGGGTGATGATGGCGAACTTAAATTGTCTAAAGAAGATACAGCTGTTTTAAATAACATGAAATCAGCAAATATACCGTTAGTGGTAATCATGTTATCAGGAAGACCTTTAATGATAACAGAAGAATTAAAAGATTGGGATGCTTTTATTTCAGCCTGGTTACCAGGTACTGAAGGAGCTGGAGTTTCAGATGTAATTTTTGGTGATTATAGTCCTACAGGGAAATTATCCTTTAGCTGGCCAAGAGATATTTCACAAATTCCAGCAAATTATAAAGATAAAAACTATGACCCACTTTTCGAATTTAGTTATGGGTTAAAATATTAATGGTTTATTTTTTAATTTTTTTATTTTTATTTAGTTGCAAAGAGCAAGAATATAATGATTATAACCCTATCGCACCCTCAATTTGTGAATATGAAGATATTACAGGTACTTGTTGTTCTGAAGCAGAATTAGATTGTAATAATATTTGTAATGGTAACTCAGCTTTTAATTGTAATAATGCATGTGTAAGTATTGCTTATATTGATGCTTGCAATGGGTGCAATGATTCAAACGCTCTAAATTATAATGAAAATTCAACTGATGATTACAATTGTATTTATGATAATCCACCAGAAAATTATACTTTAGTTTGGAATGATGAATTCAACAGCCCTGAAATTGATTTATCTAGATGGAATTTTGAAATTTGGGGAGCGGGTATGTTTAATAATGAAGAGCAAGCCTACTCATCAAGATCAGAAAATGCTTACATTGAAAATGGAAAATTGATTATCAAAGCTTTAAAAGAAAATTATAATAATGCAGATTATAGCTCTGCAAGAATGACAACACAAAATAAGGGTGATTGGAAATATGGTAGGATAGAAGTAAGAGCAAAACTCCCTACTGGCCTTGGAACATGGCCTGCAATATGGATGATGCCAACTAACTCAGTCTATGGAGTATGGCCCAATAGTGGTGAGATTGATATTATGGAGCATATTGGGTGTGATAATGGAAATATTCATGGAACGATTCATTGTAGTGAATATAATTTTGTAAATAATACTCAACAAGGGGGTACTTTAAATAATATCCTTGCTGTGACAGGCACAGATGTAGATCAGTTCCATACATATACAATTGAATGGGATGACAGCTCAATTAATTGGTTTGTTGATAATATAAGCTACTACACATATTACAAAAATGGAGATGATTATACTACATGGCCATTTGATCAAAACTTTTTTATTATTCTCAATTTAGCAATTGGAGGAGATTGGGGAGGAATATGCTCGTTTGAGTCAACAGCATTTCCTCAAATGCTTGAAATAGACTTCGTTAGAGTGTACCAATAGGACCAATAATCATATTCACTAATGTTACTATATCTGTAACATTTATCTGACTATCATTATTTAAATCATAACATAAATTAAAGTTATTATCTCCTGATAAAATAGATGATATTAAAAGGACAACATCTGTTACATTAACAAAATTATCTTGATTAATATCTCCATCTAAACCACAGCCATCACCTAACTGAAATACTCTTACATAATCAACCTCAAGTTTTTGTGGAAAAAGGTTATTTTCTGTTGCGCATGCCATATAACTACTTCCTATTGCAAGATTTAATATAATATGAAACTCTTGGTCAAAAGGCCACTGCTGCCAACCTGAATTAGTTTTAAAATATGTACCCATATAATTACCATCTATGTAAAATTTAATATCATTTTCTGACCACTCCATTTCATAATCATGAAATTCACTTGTATCAATTTCTTGGTTTAAATAATAAGATGGTGGTTGAATTCCACCATTCCAGTTGTACATAGAACTATGTACTGTAGAAAAAGGGTCTCCACTGTTCATACTTTCACATCCATAATGCTCCATAATATCAATCTCACCACCATTTGGCCAACCCCCATATGGAGAATTAGTTGGCAACAACCAAAAAGCAGGCCAAGTACCTCCGGCTTCAGGTAATTTCATTCTTGCTATAAATTTTCCATAAAGCCAATCACCCTTATCTTTTGTTCTTAATCTTGAAGAAGTATAATTAGAACTAGAGAAATTTTCATACTTAGCTTCAATAACAAGCTTCCCATCAATAATGGAAGAGTTTTCGGATTTATAATATTGTGATTCTCCATTTCCCCAGCCCCACAAACCATATTGAGAACCAGTCCCTGTTTGAAAACTCCACTTTGATTGATCGATTTCTGAGCCGTTAAATTCATCTGACCAAACAAGCTCCCAAGTATCAGTACAACCTGGAATATTTAAATCACAATCACAGTATCCATAAGGAATTCCAGGACCGTCACATACACCACACTCATCAAATTCTAAGCTTCCGCCACAATTACCATCACAATCAATACTAACAATACAATCACCTTGACAATTATAATTTTCAGTAGGATACTGACAATTTCCAATCTCTAAAAAGTTGCAAGCTGATTCATCTTCACAGCTTAATTGAATTCCGCCATTACAATTATTATCACAACTACCCGCGCAATAAGTTTGATTCAAATTATTTCCAGAAACTATAAATCCATAATTAAAAAAATTATCATTAGGATTGAAGTCGCAAGAACTTCCTCCAGGAGCATAAATAATTTGCCCCCAACCCCCCCAATCATCATCCGGACCAGTTCCTGCTATTACATATTCGTATGTCCCATTTTCTAAATCAATCAAACCTTCAAATACTTGGTCATTATCATCATCAGTCAGAGTAATACCCCATCCATCCCAATTATTCCAACTTCCATTTATAACAATACTAGGAAACTGCTCATTAGGTAAACTTGAATTTGATAAGTCAATGAAAAAGCTAACTGTTGATGTTAATCCTATTGATAAAAAGATATTATAAATAAATAATTTTTTAAACATATTGTAATATAATTAATATTTAATTTAGTTAGATATAAAATTACAAAAAATTACAAGACTAGAAACTCTTCATAATTTCAATTGATGAAGGACTACCTAGGGTTGCATTATTATGATTTAAATTACCAAAAACAATTGCCCATTTTTTATAATCTAATTTAATACCAAACGAGAAATCTTTGTAAATATCTGAATAAGTCCCACCAACAATAAAATTTAAATATGGCAAGGTTGTAATCGTACTTAATTTTAAATAGTTATTTTGCTCAAAAGTAAAAAAGTCTGAAAGAAATACTAAATTTAAATTTGGTACAAAATATTTTGCTCCAACCCCAAATAAGATTTCATTATTTACTCTTAAGTTATCAGAAAATTCTTTTCCAATATTCCTAATTAAAAAACCAATATCTAAATTTTCATTAATTTTATTATTTATACCTATATCTATAGAAAAACCATGCATAGATTCAGAAAATAATTTTGAATAATTAAATTTTACTTTATAACCAAAAGATAAATCTTCAAATAAGATATCAAATGACTTATTCATTTCCATTGCATACCAACTTGCACCGAAAAAACCTATTGGACTTTCACTAGCAACTTCATTTCTAAGCTCAATATCATTAATACTTAAATTCTCGAAAGAAATATAATTATGATTATTAAAATAATAAGATATTTTTTGACCAGATACACCACCTAACCATAAATTTTCTGATAAACTTATATATGAGTTATCAACTGATATTAGCGCAGGATTAAGCTCTTGATTATAACAAATTCCTCCTCCTGATGTTGATAACATTGATGCAGATTGTGGAATGATTAATGCTTTTAATCCAATACATAAAGAGAGGTTAAATAGTAATATTATATTTAATATCCAAAATAACATGATTAATAATTTAACAATGAAAAACTAAATAAATGACTTAATCCTTGATCAACTAAACCTAAATCAAGAGCATAATCAATATTTAAAATCATAAATTCACTAATTTTAAAAGGAATACCAAAGCCAAAAGCATAATCTATATTATTATCAATATAGCTAATACCTCCTCTTAAAGATATAGAATTAACTAATAAGTCGGAATTATAATAATATTCAAATCCCACCTTGTATTTATTATATATATGTTCAGATAAACTTAGAGTATTTTTAATTGGCAAGTAATCTACTTGACAGGAAAGGATAAATTTATCTGGTAAATTATATGAAAAACCAATCATATGATTTATAGGAATTTTTTCCTCATATATCTCAGATTGATTTTGATTAAGGTAATTAATATCCCAACTAAATGATGATGATAAATTATTTATCTTTAAACCTAAATTCATATGTTCATTAAATTCATATAAAAATCCTATATCAAATCCTATACTGCTATCACTTTTATAAATATCCATATCATTAAACAAAGTCTTAAAATTAAATCCACCTGATAAAGAACCTAAATCAATTCCAAAAGATAACATCCCATATCCCTGGGAATACCTTAGAGTACCAAGCTGACCACCAAAACCTGAATTTGTTTGTATTATATTTTCTGTACCAACTCTAAAAAATGACAAGCTAACTCCGGCAGAAGGTGGTAATGGTCTGGCTATTGATACTGATTGCAATGATCTATCAAGAGACATTACAAAATGAGAAAAACCATATTCATTATCTGAAATTTTTGGAAGCAAAGCAGGGTTGTTAAATGCTACAAAACCTTTATTATAAGTACTAACTAAAGAATTAGACATAGAAATATTTCTAGCATCTGTTCCAAAATTAAAATTAGATCCGGGGTAACCAGAATAAAAATTTGCAAATAAATAAAAATTAATTAATAATAATATGTACTTCATTTTAATAATGACCCTTTACTGCATTTATCACCATTAATTTTTCCCAAACCTCTTGGTTACCGATTTTAAGCTTACAAAAATAAACCCCATTAGAAACTTTAATATTATTTTTATTTCTTCCATCCCAAGAACATTCTAAATTATTATAATTATTAAACTGAGCACATTCAAAAGAGTCGACTAAATTCATAGAAAAATCATAAATATTCATAATCCCGTAATTTTGATCAGTTTTATATTGGAAGTCTACATTTGTATAAATATTATCAATAAAAAAAGGATTTGGCCAAATATGTAATTTATTTTCATTAACAATTTCTTGATTTGATGCTACATAATAGTCCCATGATTCCAAATTCCATAAGTTTGGATTATCAATATTATCATCTGACTGTACCCAAACAAGACCTTTTGGAGTTCCAATGAAAAACATATTATTTCTTTTAATACAAGTGTAAACTTTTTCTTCTGAAAAGATTTGATTTTCAATATTTTGATTATAATCTAAAATACTTAATATTTCATTTGGAAATTCTAATTTATTCCAATTTAAAATATTATCTGAAAAAGCAAAAAATAAACCTCTATTTGTTGATGCATACAAAACATCACTTGTAAAATAAAAACTATAAGGTGTTGCACCATCATAATTATTATTATTATTTAAATCATCAATAATAATATCTTCTAAATCATAAATGTCATTACCATTTGAATCAATATATTCTTCTCCAAATTGATTTATTGTAAACCATGACTCTCCATTGTTATCTGTATATGTTATAGCATTTGGATGAGGTGTACTTTCTTCTCTATCCCATGAAACTAACCATATCCTTGGTAATTCACTATTAGTTAAATACTGTGGGACGATATCTATAATCCAATTTCCACCCAAGCCATCAAACGTTGTATAATGAATCCAATCAATACACCCATTATCATCTATAATCCCTCTGTTTACTCCATCTGCTGTACCAGCCCAGACATACATTTGGTCATTATAAAATTCTGTATATACTGAAAAAACTTTGTGATTATGGTTTCCTCCATAATTTAAATTTCCACTTATCTGAGGATCGACAGGGTTATAAACATAACTTGCAGGATAAGAACCGCAGTCAACAGAAGACTGATTATCCATTGGAAGAGGAATAATTTCCCAGTTTGGATTTTCATCAGTATATTTAAATCGTCTTAGCATACCTGCCCAATTTGCAGCATAAATATATTTATTTACAGTATCTGCAGAAACATCATAAGTGACATTTTTTGCAGTAGTCTGTATAGCTAAGCTTGACAGAACTTGTCCACCCCAGTTAATAACGATATTATTACCTGTCTGACTACAAGTTTGTGATGGAACATCCCAAGAACACCCTGATCCAGCTGGAGAACATTCACATTCATCAGGTGAATTTAGCGGGTTATCACATGTTAAGTTTTCACATTCTGGTAATTGATCTTGAGGCTGAGGAATAAATTTCCATGAACTACCATTATCAGTTGACCATGCAATACCCGTACCACTTGAAACTTCTTCATTTAGAAAATTTACTGTTTCTACTCCTGATACAATAATTAATTGTTCTTCAGTATAAACTTCTAAAGCGGGGTTTCCTCCAACAGGTAGATTTGAATCTTCAAAACTGTATAAATCCATACTATTATCCAATAGACCCAATCCACCAGATGTCGCGATTATAATAGATTGATTATTTAAAATTCTTAAATCAACTATTGAACTACTATTCAAATCTTCACTAAGCTCTCTTAATCTATAATTATTGTTCAACTCGTCATGATTTATGTTATACTTAGTTGGATACAAACAAAAACATAACGTGTTAAAACAAAATAATATAATTGAACTCTTAATATTCACTTTCTTCTCTATATAAATATTCACAAACAAGATTTCCAACAATACCCAATGTATAAGGAGAACACTTATCAACAGTATCCTCTAAAGTATGCCAATAAGGATAATCAAAATCAATTATATCTAAGGAAGGAATCCCTGTTTCAACAAATAATGCTCTATGATCATCATAAATAGGTTGAGACATTTCGTAAACAAACTCTGTAAATCCTAAGGAATTTGCTAATGCCCATATTTCAAGTACTTCTTTTTCAGCCTGAATAAATGAAAAATATTCAATTTTGAATTCCGGATCTTTATCAGCTACCATATCTAAACATATTGCTAATTTAGGGTAAGGCTTTTTCATTTCTTTTGCAAATAATTTTGTCCCAATAGAAAAATTTTCAATATCACCATGTCTACCCATATCCTCTCCATCAACAAATAATAAATCAACACCAATATTATTAAATGGATAATCTGAAAATATTTCAGATAAATGCATTAAAATAGATATACCACTTGCACCGTCATTTGCACCAATTATTGGTTTATTTTGATTCATTTCATTTTTATCTAAGTCAGCAATTTCTCTAGTGTCCCAATGAGCCATTAATAAAATTCTATTTTGTGAGCTTAAATTATATCTTGCTAGTATATTAAATAATGTAATTTTTTTATCTTTAATATAGGGGTGGCTTATTTCATGATCATATACGATTAAATCATCTGCTTTTCCATTTAAAAAATCAACCAAATAATTTTTAAAATCAATATGACTTTGGCTTCCAGGGAATCTTTCACCAAAAGAACACTGTTTTTCAAGGTATTTGAATGCTATTTCACCATCAAAAAATGGAACATTCTGTGTGTAAAACGCACTAATAAATAATATAAATATAAATTTTTTCACTTTATTAATCAAATGACTCAAAATAAATTCTAACTTGAAATCCTATATCAGTTTCTTTTTTTCTCCCTGATGTATGATTATCTGAAACTATATAATTAAACCATAAATCACCCTCAACAAATTTACTAAAATTATATGTTATTTTAGGTTGCAAATTATATGAATTACTAAATGCAATTACTTCAAATTGATTTAAATCGTTTGTCTCAAAATATGAAAACTTTGTATCACTGTTATCATAGCCAATTTTCAAACTTAAATTAACCTCATTATCTACTTGAAAATCTCTAAGAAAAAATACCGGCATATTAAATCCCGTTTTCTTTCTATAACCAAATGTCAAGCTAACTTGGTTATTAGTTGTCCTCTCAATTTGCCCACCTTCATTTGTAATATTCAATGTATTATTAAGGGTTAAATCAATATCAAGTGGTATTTGTTTTGTAGTCATATCAAATCTTAGTAAAGGTGCAAAGTTTCTTTTATAATCTAATTTTTGGATTATAAAATCCTGACTTATTTCATTTTTTTCACCACTGTAAGTATGACTTAGGCTAAAGCTTTTGAACCAACTATTTAAAAAATCATATTTTTCTAAACCTCTTAAGTTAACTGACCAGCCAAAAATTGGAAAACCATTTTTACCAGATGCTCCTAATGGAAAATATGATTGAGATTGTGTTTCATTATATCCACTATCACTTTGATTATTTGCTGAAAGAGAAACTCTGTATTCAACATTTGATAAAGTTAAATTTTGACTTAATTGAATTGATGTACTGAACTTTAATTCTTGATTAAATGTATTTGATGACGATATAATTATACCATCAGACCCAGCAAATAAACTCCCTTCAACTGGCCTATCATTAATTCCTAATTTAAACTTGTAATCTGGATTTATATCAGTAGAAATATTATTGAACTTATTTGTTGTATTGTAAGAATAATTAATATTTACACTTGAAAATCTCTGACCTACTTCATGTAAAAACTTTAAAACAGCTTTGAAATGTGGCTGTTTTATTATAAATATTTTATTACTTGAAGAACTATTACTAGTACTACTAGATCGTCTCCTTGAAGTAGACCTAGAAGAACTACTAGATGTTTTTTTATCTGATTCATAAAACTGTTCAATAAATTGAGTAAATGAAAATGTAAATGAAACTGAAAATCTATTATCACTGGATATGTCAGCAGTCGAAGATTCTCCACTAACAGCATCTCTAACCCAATTGTAAGTAGGTACGTAATTAAATCGAGGGCTAAGCCATTTTAAATATTCAGGAGTATATGTAAATGATAATTGCTGATTAAAGCTTTTCTTTATTCCAGGAGAGTATGATAAATCAAAAAAATCTGAAATTTTCATATTAGAATTTTTTGAAAAATAATCATTTAAATTATTTTTCATATTAATTGAATATTGAAATGATAAATTATCAATGATATTAATATTAGATGATAAGCTCCTGTTTAAATCTATATTTCTTTCATCTGTAATTATACCACCATATAAGTCTCTTTGAACAGTAAAATTATCAGAGTCAACGAAAGATGAGCTGAAATTAATATTTTGTGGTGTATAATAAAAATTAATATCTTTTAAAAAATTAATAAAATATTTTTTATCATCAATATTATCAGTATCGAATAAATTTTTAAACGGATACAATTTATTATCTCTACTAAATGATAAAGTGTAATCATAATTTATGTTTTGCAATATAGATTCTTTATTTAAAATTGTTGTATTTGAAGATTGATTCCATTTGTAAGAGTAAGTAAGCTTTGAATTATCAAGAAAATATTTAAAAAATAAATTTTCTTTATAAAAATTTGATAACATAGTGTTTAATGATGTGCTTAAAGTTACTGAATTATTAATATTTTTCAACTCATTTGGAGTTTGATTAAATCCTCCTAATATAATATCAGAACCAGGCTTATATTGTGGTGAATATAAACCTTTGGAATATTTAATATTCAATGGTAATTGAAAATAATTTTCTTTCAATAATTCATGCGGAGAAAAACCTAAATTTACTGAATAATTAATCGAATGATCACCTGATCCTAACCTCTGCTCTAAACGATGAAAATCTGCCTCTTCACTTTTAAAATCTAAATCAATATTAAAAACCTCACCTAAATTAAATTTAAAATTTGTAGTAAAAGCTGTGCCTTTTTTTCTTTTAACACCCGTCATTCTCAATTCATTAATCCATACACTTCCAAAAATTGTGCCAGGTGCATTGTTTTTAATACCAACCATTATATATTCCATTTTGTTGATAGCTGGTTCACCTTTAACTCTTAACTCAGAACAATCTTCGCACACACTACTTATATCAACATTTATCCAATCATCGCACTCATTAGCATCTTGCTGATTATTACTTTCACAATAATCTTTCCATGACCAAATTTCATCTTCAGGTATATATGACGCTGGAATTGTGTATAAATTATTTTGGTCCCAATCATCGATTACACTTTCTCCATAAACAACTGAATCATCTTCGCTACATGATTCATCATTTTCATCGATACAATCATACTGGCTATTTCCATCTGTAGCTATATAAAAATTATCAGATGCATCAGGACAATAAAAATCAGGTAATTCAATATTATTGTTATCTGGTATACAATAATTATTGCTATTTATATCTAAATCACAACATTCAATTCCTGGATTATAATAATTATCACCATTTGGATCTAAAATATAAGGACTATAAAGCCCTAAATCATCAAAGCTTTCATCAACACATATATCACTATTAATAAAATTTAAACAATCATTTTCATTACAAAAAATTAACTGCTCATCATTAAAAACCGGTGTACCTAATAGCTCATCACATATTTTCAATGTTGTAATTCCTAAATCTATCGTTTCTTGGTTTAAACATGAGGGTATATTTGTTTCATTATCTATAATTCCAGTTTCATATAAATCATCACAATTATCAATACCGTTATCAACATAAGATTCTAAATTTTGTCTATTTAATTTATACCTAGTTAATTCATCTAAATCTATTTTTAAATTTTGCCATCCATTAGGATCGATTACTGATTCATTATCTATGGATTTAAATGGTTTTCTTATTTCATAATAATTTTCATCTTTTCCAAACCTGAAGCACAGTTCAACATTAGAGCACTCCTCCGTATCTATGCCATTACAATTAGCGTACCAGTCTTGTCCTAAACTTGATTCATTACCATTCATATACATCTCTAAGTTTTTATAAACAAAAAAACTATTTTGCTTTTCAGTATCTAAAGATGAATAACTCACATTTTTTTTAATAAATGCCGTGCTATCTATATTAATTCCTCCATTATTACTAGTATTGCTTGAAAAATCAATAACAAGTGATTGCTCCTTATCAATAATCAAACTACCTAATCCACCTGTACCAAAATTTTGATTATTACCTGAAACCCCATCGGGAGAACTATATATATCTGAATTTTCTTGATTATTTACAAGCTGAATACTTATATTTTCATTTGAAACAAAATCTGATTCTAAATATCCAATATTCCCAATAGTTTCATTATCAACTACACCTAATTCTTCCCATTCATTACCAACAATTTCAATTGATGCAATACCAAGTAAACCATATGTATCATTCTCTGAATATTCTCCTTCAAGCCAAAGTCGTATATTTTTAACATTTGTCCAATCAGCATTATAACCAGATGTCTCATTAATAGCTATAAAATCATTTAATGGGATTCTAAAAAGCTTCCAGTTTGTTGATAATATTTCACTTTGTATAATATCATTATTATTCATATCTAAATCAATTGTATATGAATAATATGAATTAATATCATCAATAAATTGATCCCCATTTAAATCTTCAGAATCAGGATATTTATTTTCTAAAACTGAACCATTATTTTCAGTGCCATTATAACCACTAAAATCATAACTACCAGATGTATAACTAAAATCATCGTTATTAGGATCATCTAAACTAGCATTAATATTAATTAAATTATTATCATTTATCTCACCATTAAGAATTTCAGATTTAATTTGTGAAAAAGTAGATTGATTCACATTGGTACAGCTATTATAAGTATTATCGTTATTAATTCCATGATTAAATTCTGAACAAAGGCATCCACCCCAACCATCTTCAAATTCATTTATACAGGCATCCATTCCTTTATCTTCACCCGCATCTAATAAACCATCTCCCATAATCATTAAAGATTCTGGGACTAAATCCTCAGTATCTAGAATTCCATTATCGTTTGTATCTTCACTAATCATCCCAATGTCTATATTCAGTTTAAGATTATTTCTATTAACTAAAATTGGATTTTCTGGTAAACCATTGTAATGATTTTCAAAACCGACCAATCCTTCATAATTAAGCCATATATCTAAATATTTATTATTAGATTGATTTTGATCTGATGCATATAAAGAAGCAGTTATTCCATTCCACCACTTATTATTATCTGGATTATTAAGGTTCCCACCAATTTTATTTTCAGGAATTTCTAACCAAATTGTTTGTTCTTTTGAGGCTTCTTCAACTTCTTTATCAGGCCAAATAAGCTCTGTTGGAATATCATTATAAGGATTATACCAATATATATTTTCTCTACTATATATATCATATTTCTCAAGAATAATTTCACAATCTAAAAATTCATTATTTTCATTATAAGTTACTTCACACTCCTCTAAATCAAGACAGTCAAATTCAGTATCTATATTTAAACAATCTAAGTTTTTAATTTTAAATGGAGGTGCTGACTCCTGCCATGCAGAATTTAAAATAGGCATCGTTGAGTATCTTTTAGATGACTCAAAATCATCAATATATGCAATTCCAATAGGATTAGGATTAGGAAATATTTGTGCAACCTCAGAGGAAAAACTAATCTCTGAAGATTTTTCAAGATTTACTAATCCTGCACTATTAATAGAATTGTTTAAATTCAATAAATCTCTTGAATATTTACCTCCAAGATGCCAAATCATATTCTCCATTGGCTCATAACCAATTTCAACTTTATTATCGGTAATTGACTGTTTATAAAAATATAATCCTCCAAAAAGATTACTTCTATTATCAATATCATAATTAAATGAATTTCCAAAAATTAATTTTTGATCAAATGAAACAATTTCATTTCTATCATAAGAAATTCTTAGTGTTTGAGAATTGTTTTTTGCTCTATCAGATATTAAAGTTAAAGTTCCTGTAAAATAATCAACTGAATAATCAACACCTTTAATTAATTGAGTGGAACCATCAGTTAAAGTTTCACTTCCATCAACAATCATAAACCCTAAATTAATAGTTGTATTTTGATTTACATTTTTAACTTTTATTACAAACTCTTTTTCTGATGACTTTGTAGTCTCATTACTGCTGTAATACATTGCTGGGCCATTTTCATACCTATAAGATATGAATTCTGGTCCTGCATCTCCATTTTCCCTAATAGTTGATATTGTTTCAATGTTAATATTTTCTAAATCACCGTCAAATATATTTGCTAAATCTAAATGTGGATTTCCTAAATATGCCTCTGAGTCGTAAGAAAAAGGCATATCAAATGGAAGAAAAAGATCTCCCCAACTATTTATGAAGTAACTATCAACTTTTCCATCTCCATTTGATACAAAAAATCCCTGTGAATCTTTATTATCTATACCAAAAATTCTTAAAAATGTATTACCATTTGAACTTGCAGTCTCAGTACCTAATTGACCACCTACATGTATAATATCAATTTCAGGAGGTTCATCACCTTGGCTAAAGTTTGATAATCCTATGTCATAAACATTTTTCATCATCAAATCCCAAGTTGGATTTCCATTTGGGTTATCTGGACTAGGAGGCTCCTGTTGCCCCTCCGTTTTAATAATCTTTAAAATTAATGGATTTGCTGAAAACCCAGGAACATTATTATATTCTATGTAATTACAACAATTAGTATTAACATCTTCACTACATACATCAAAACTTGAAGCTTCGATTTCTGTACATCCATTAAGAGTATTTTCATTACACTCTTCCTGTCCAGATAATAAACATCTATCTTGTATTAAAAACTCAGTCCCTGTCTGAATTGGATTATTCGAATCTAAAATACTACCATCATTATTTAAGTCTCCTATAGTATAATGAACAGCAATTAAATCACTAGTTGAAATTGAATTTAATCTTACATAACCATAATACTTATTTATATAATAATCATTACCTGAATATTGATCCTCTAGTTCAATCCATATATTATTTTCTGGTGTTCCTATATCTTTATTTAATGGATCAATATAAGCAATACCTTCGTAAATATCCGTTTCAATTTCATTGGTCTGAGCTCTTTTATATAATCTAAAATCTTTAATAACATATTCATTAGAACTAATTTGATTAATATAATCTTCATTTAATGGATAAAAATTATTTTTAAAAATTTTATCAATAAAGAAATATTTGTCTTTAATAAATTGATAATCATATCTATCAAGACCTTCTGATTGATTTCCTAATGAGAATGATTCTTTTTTAACTTTTTCTCTACCAATTATTGTATTAAACTCAATTGGCCCAAGCTGGCTACTCATTTTTAATCCAAAAACCCCTGCTCTTTTACCCATTCCAACACTAAACAATGTTCCTTCACTTAAACTAAGACCAATATTACCAGCCTGTATATTGTTTATAATCTCATTATCATAACCTTTATATTCTAAAAGAAGAGAATTTTCAAAATCAAAATCAGATTCTGAGTTTTGATCTGCACTAATTGTCAACCTATCTCCTACTTGCCCTTCAAGATCAAATCTTTGTTTTTGATCAATATCGAGATTCCATGATTCATTATTTTGATTACTTAAAGAACTACTTTGTGTATCTGTAAACTCAAGCTCGCCTTTTATTTCAATTTGTCCACTCAAATTAATTGCTACATTAGTTTCTCCAATATCTTGACTAACTAAAGTTAATTTTTTTGATTTTCTTGAGTTTAGATTATTTGTATTCATTTTATTTGAAGAAATTTGCTGTATCCTCTTGAAATTATTACTAGCAATCATTTTTGATTTAAAATAATCAATTGAATAAATTGAGGGTTGTAATACATCTTTATTATTATATCTCAAGGATGAAATAAATGTGTTTGAATCATACCCTAATTCTGTTTTTTCAACTAACTTTCTAAATTCTTTTGTAAAATTTAAACCATGGTATGAATTATTAACATATTTAGAAGCAAATGCCAATCCTTTAATCTCATTGTAAAATGGATCAATTATGTTTTTTAAAAATCTATAGTATTTGATTGTTCTATTAAAATAAATATCATCAATGTAACTTATATCAATATTCAAAGACAAAACAGGATTATCATCAATGAAACATTCTTCAGCTGTACTACTGCCTCCACATATATTATTACAATCTAAAATATTTAAATCACAGTCACAATAACCATCAGGAATACCATTACCACCACAAACACCGCATTCATCATAAAATTCTTTACCACCCCAAATACCTGTACAATCTTTAACACAATCGTTATCAGGATTATCATCGCAAATATCACACTTATCAAAGTATGCATTCCCATTTATTGTTCCAGCACAATCTTCACAAGTTGAATTATCGCCCCCACAAATCCCGCAATTATCTAATATATTATTTCCACCCCAAATACCATTACAATCTTTAACACAATCATTTTCTGGGTTATCATCACATATATTGCATTTATCATAATATGCTTTTCCATTAGCTACACCCGCGCAATCTCCACAAGAAGAGTTCTCTCCACCACATATACCACAATCATCAATTTTTGTTAAACCTCCCCAAATACCTGCACAATCTTTTACGCAATCGTTAGTTGGATCATCATCAAAATTGCCACATTTATCAAAATATGATTTTTTACAATCATTTGTTGGGTCTTCATCACATTTACCACAATCATCAATTAAGGCCTTACCACCACATATACCAAAACAATCTATTTCAACTATACATTCTCCATTACAATCTTTATTAGGTTGAGGTCCTTTTCCACCGCATACACCACATTCATCTAATATTGAATCACCACCCCATATTCCAAAGCAATCTTGTTTACAATCATTATCTGGAATATTATCAAAGTTACCACAATTATCATAATATGGGGCGTTAATCCCCTGTTCTGCTCTAATAAAATTTAAAAATAAAGCAGTGCAAAGGTAAAAAATTACCTTTAAATCATAAATTGAATATGTATTATTCACCTTAGCAGTGGGACGCTAGGCAATCTCCTTTATGTTAGTCTCAAGATAAGACTTTAATTTAGGTGTTAAATTTTTAATTGCTTTACCTCTATGAGATATAATATTTTTCTTTTCTATTGTCATTTCAGCAAATGTTTTTCCCTCGTTCACTACATAAAATATGGAATCATACCCAAAACCTCCAAGACCTTTCTTTTCTGTAGCAATCATTCCTTTTACTTCTCCGATTGATAAAAGTTCCTTTTTCCCGTCGAAAAAAGCTATAACTGTTTTAAAAACTGCACCTCTATCAGAAATTTTTATTTTTTTCATTACTTTAAGCATTTTATTTACATTATCCATATATGAGCAATTTTCTCCTGCAAATCGTGCTGTAAAAACTCCCGGTTTACCATTTAATGCATCTACTTCTAATCCAGTATCATCAGCTATTGATGGTAAGCCAGTTAATCTAAATACTTCTTTTGCTTTAATGATCGCATTTTCTTCAAGAGTTTTACCATCTTCTATTATTTCTCCTACTTCAGAAAAACGGGATAAATCTAATAAATCAATATTTAATTGATTTAATCCTCTTTTTAATTCTTTAAGTTTATCTTTATTATGTGTTGCAATAACCACTTTCATCATCATAATTTAAGTACCTATATAAATTACTTTATATAGGTTTTTTTATTTAGTGGCTCGATAGCTCAGTTGGTAGAGCAGAGGACTGAAAATCCTTGTGT
>CEOF01037878.1_pt1 | contig 39483 bp, 31 predicted proteins | sample 361311 | NCBI WGS metagenome assembly CEOF01 (sample SAMEA2619667, study PRJEB7988) | marine metagenome | biome: marine biome (ENVO:00000447); feature: surface water layer (ENVO:00002042); material: "saline water (ENVO:00002010), including plankton (ENVO:xxxxxxxx)" | depth 5 m
AAAAGGAACACCTATTACTATTTTTGTAGAAAGAGAAAATGTTCCAGATTTAATAGAGTTTAATATTGTAAGAGATATAATTAAAATCAAAAGTATAGAGTCAAAATCCTTAAAGAATAATATTGGATATATCAAGATAAATACTTTTCAATCAAATACCTATGAGGAATTTATCTCTTCTTTAGAGTCATTGAGACAAAAAGGTATCAACTCTCTTATATTAGATTTAAGAGGGAACCCTGGGGGTTTATTTGGACAAGCCCTTAAAATATCAAATGTATTCCTTAAGGAGAAATTAATAGTTTCTACCAAAAGTAAGACTAAGGAAATGAATTTCAATTTCTTTACCAGCCCATATGAAACCCCAAAATTTGACGGGCCGCTAATTATTCTAACAGATGGGGGCAGTGCTAGTGCTTCTGAAATTGTGACAGGTGCTATAAAAAATAATGAAAGAGGTATTATAATTGGACAGCAAACATTCGGCAAAGGTACGGTCCAAGAAGTTTATAGTCAAGAGGATGGCTCAGGAGTTAAATTAACAATTGCTGAATACCTTAGTCCTGAAAATTATAAAGTACATCTAAACGGTATCAAACCAGATATTAATTTTATCCCCATAAAGCTTGAAGAAAATAGATTATTATCCGAAAAGGAAATTGAAATCCAATTATATGACAACAACACGACAACCAAGGTTAATTCTGACGATATTGAAAAATCTAAATTTAATATTATTTATTCACCAAAAAAAATCAAAGAAGATGATGAAGATGAGCTAATATCTTTCTCTAAATATATATTAAATTCTGATCTAATTAGTAAAGTTCAATTCAATAATAATATAAATAGTTTTTTATCTATACTAGAAGCTCGCATATCACCAGAAGCAAAAAAAATTAGTGAATCATTCTCAAGAAAACTTAAAAATTTTTCCTCAGCTAAGAATAATTTTAAAAGTAGAAAGAATTATAATCTGGAAAATAAAGTCAATATAAAAAAACAAGATAAAATTAAATTTACTCCTGGTATAGATAAAGAAATAAATATATCAGTCGTAAATAAATCCGATAAACCTCTATCAAATATTATAATAAAATCAGAATCTGACAATAAAACTTTTGATAATAAATATTTTTATGTTGGTGAGATAAAAGCTAGTAAGAAAACTGACTTAGAAATATCATTTAATCTACCTAGTTGGATTAAGAGTAGTGATGATATATTAAATCTTAGTTTATTACAATTGGATATGAGTCAAGCTCTAAGACCAACATTATTAAAAATTAGTGGGACAGAAATTGATATAGAAGTTGTAAAAGATATGTTCACATTTCCAAAATTTACATATTCAATAACTCCAATAAAACAGAAGGAACAAATTAACTTTGAGCTGAATGTAGAGACAATAAACGAACCTTTAGACTGTGATAAGTGCTACATTCACGTGCTATCAAATGACAAGCAATTAATAATTAAAAATAAGAAGCATAAAATATCCTCTCAAAATAATAAAAACTTGGGTTTAAAAAGTAATCTCTCAATAGGGCTCGATGATATAAAAAACGATAAAATTAAGTTTGCCATCAGATTCCACGATGAAAATACTAGAGCAATATTTGATAAAGATATAACAATAAATAAAGATGAAATAATTTCTTATGATACAAAATCAAAAACATATAAGATTATTTTAAATACGCTAGCCTACTCCGAACCCAGTGATGACGGTATTATTTTAGGTCAGGTCAAACAAGGATCAGTATTTAATAGTTTAGGTGAAACTCAAAACTTTATACTTGTATCTTCTGGAAAAAAAGAAATTAATTTATGGTTAAAAAAAACCGATCTTGAACCTGTGGAATCTATGATGAAAAATTCTAAATTTATCAATCTTACTAGAATGTATGAGGAGCCGCCTCAAATTTATATTCAATCAACAGTAAAAAACAATATAGATAAGGTAAATATTGAAGCTGTGGTTAGTGATGAATCGAAAATTAAGAATATTAATTATTTCCTCAATGATGAGAAAATAAGGCTAGATTTGCCAAATAAAAAAATAATTAATGAAAATTTTCAGATTAATTTAAAACCAGGTAGGAATAAACTTTATATTGTTGCTTCAGATACTAAAGGTATTAAAACTTTCAAGGAAATTTATTTAACAAAAAATGAAAACTAAATTTTTTTTATCAAAGATTATAAGTTCTCTTCTCGTAATATTTATTGTAGTTTCATCAACTTTTCTTTTACTTAGAGTTCTCCCAGGCGGACCTTTTGATACAGAGAAGAGGCTCCCGCCAAGAGTAAAGGAAAATATAGAAAAAAAATACAAGTTGGATGAGCCTTTATATAATCAATATATTCATTATATAAAAACAACTTCTAGTCTTGAATTGGGGCCCTCATATTTCTATCCGGGCAAAAGTGTCAATGAAATTATAAGAAAAACAATGCCATATTCTATTAAAATTGGCATCCTTTCTCTTATTTTTACTATTTTTAGCTCAATTGTTTTAGCTAAATTTATTTACAATAAAAGAAACAGCTTATTTTCTAAAATAATGAGTAATTTTTTATATCTATCTGTAGGAATACCTACGTTTTTAATTGGTGCGCTGTTGATAATGTTCTTTTCTGTAAAATTAAAAATACTCCCAGCTGCTCTACTAGAAAGTCCATTGGGCTACATATTGCCTGTAATAACATTATCGATACCTTCAATATCTTTTTTAACAAAACTAATGCTAGAGTCAATGAATGAAATACAAAATACTCTATATTATAGAAATGCAATTTTAAATAATATAAAACCTAAATTAATACTGAAATTTTATATTCTGAAAAATTCGCTTATCCCATTTGTAACAGCTATAGGTCCTATATCTGCATTTATGATTACTGGTTCTTTCGTGGTGGAAAGCATCTTCTCCATACCAGGTATGGGCAAGATGTTTATCCTGTCTATTATCAATCGAGACTATCCGATTGTTTGTGGCTTAACAATTGTATATACAACAGTTCTTGTAACAATAAATATGCTAATTGACTTTACATATCCTATAATTGACAAAAGAATTAAATACTAATGAATATCAAAATGCACATAGAATATATTGGAACCGAATTTTGCGGCTGGCAAAAGCAAGCCAAGAATAAAACAGTTCAAAACGAAATAGAAAAAAAACTTGAACTAATATATAAAACCAAAATTATTTTATTAGGATCGGGTAGAACGGATAGTGGTGTGCATGGATTAAATCAGGTTGCCAATTTTCATATAAACAATATAACAAACTTTAATCCTATGGCGCTTAAAAATAAACTAAACTCTCTCCTAGAGAATAATATAAGAATCAATCACTGCATTAAGGTTGATGATAATTTCCATGCACAGCATAGTTGTAAAAAAAAGACCTATTTATATAAAATTAAAATCATGGAAGAGTGTAATGTATTCGAAATAGATAGATTCTTATATATAAAAAAAGATCTTAATATAAAAAAACTCAGAGAACTTGCAAAATTATTTGTTGGCGAACATAACTTTATAAATTTCTGTAAAACTGGCTATTCTGGAAAAGATACAATAAGAAAAATCTACTCTTTTACTATAATTAAAAGGAAAAATTTCATAGAATTGAAAATTACAGGCAATGGATTTCTTAGGGGTATGGTTAGGTTGATTATAGGGGCCTTAATTAATTATGAAAAAAATTTAATTAGTAAAAATGAAGTAATTAGGGCTATAAAAAACAAATCAAAACTTAAAATAAATCTATCAGTCCCAGCGTGTGGCTTGTATCTTTATGATGTAAAATATTGATATGATTATAACAACATATAAAAGTCAGAATAAAAAAATAAAGAAAAAATTTTCTTCATTAAAGAATTACAAGAACTTTATATCTAATATTAATAAAAAGGATATAGTTGAATCAGTTTCACCCTCAAAAATAATTGCTATTGGTCTAAACTATTTTGATCATGCAGAAGAAATGAAAAAAAAACCACCTAAAGAACCTTTAATTTTCCTAAAAGCTCCATCAACGATAGTTGGTCCATATGAAAATATATTGTATCCGAACTATATGAGTTCAAAGGTTGATTATGAAGGTGAACTAGGAATAGTTATTAAAAAAGAAGCAAAATGGGTTACCAAAAAAGATTCATATAAATATATATTAGGAGCAATTTGCGTGAATGATATAACAGCTAGAGATGTCCAAGCTCATGATATACAATTCTCTCGAGGAAAGAGTTTTGATAGCTTTTGTCCTTTGGGTCCAATAATTTCTGATGAAATTGACTACCAAGATGTTACAATCAAAACAGTTTTAAATGGAAAAAGTAAACAAAAGTCCAATACTAAATATATGATTCATAAAATTGATTTTTTAATAAGTTATATAAGTAAAGTAATGACATTAAATAAAGGTGATTTGATTTTAACAGGAACACCTGGAGGTGTTGGTCAAATTAAACAAGGTGATAATGTCAGCGTAGAGATCGATGGATTAGGTAAAACAAGAAATAAAGTTGTATTAAGAAAAATTTAGATTTCTAAGGAGTAGTAAATGAAAAAAATATTGATTCTCCCAGGTGATGGTATTGGAAAAGAGGTAACAAATGAATGCATGAAAGTAATAGATTTCTTTAAAAAAAGTATTGAAATTGAGATTACGGAAGAATTATTTGGTGGAGCATCAATTGATGCACATGGTCAGCCTTTAACTAAAGATGTTCTAGATAAGGCATTGGAATCCGATGCTGTTTTGCTTGGTGCAGTTGGTGGTCCAAAGTGGGAGGAGCTTGAGCATAATCTTAAACCCGAAAAGGGTTTATTAACATTAAGAAAAGAACTCGAAGCATTTGCAAATTTGAGACCCGGGAAAGTTTTTCCAGCTCTAATTAATGCTTCATCATTAAAAAAAGATATTGTGGAAGGTACTGATATTTTTGTAGTTAGGGAACTAACTGGGGGGATATATTTTGGTGAACCAAGATACGTTAAAAACGTGGGCGGAAAAAGGATAGGGGCAAATAACCTGATATATAATGAAGATGAAATTGCCAGGGTAGCAAATATTGCATTTGAAATTGCTCGTAAAAGAAAAAATAAGGTTACCTCCTTGGATAAAGCTAACGTTTTAGAGGTTATGCAGTTATGGAGAGATGTGGTAACGGAAGTGCATAAAAATAATTTCCAAGATGTTGAATTAGAGCATTTATACATAGACAATGCTGCAATGCAAGTAATCAAAAGACCTTCAACTTTTGATGTAATCCTAGCAGGAAATCTTTTTGGCGATATTATTAGCGACGAAATAGCTGAGCTCACAGGCTCTTTAGGAATGCTACCTTCAGCAAGTATTGGAAGTAAGCATGGAATATATGAACCTGTTCATGGTAGTGCACCAGACATTGCTGGCCAGAATATTGCTAATCCTATAGCCGCAATATTATCTTTGGCTATGCTTTTTAAATATTCACTTAATTTAGATTCTGTACATGATATAATAGAAAAAGCTGTATCCAAAACATTAAATGCAGGTTTTAGAACCAAAGATATCGGCTATGATAACACCCTCACATGTTCAGAAATGGGCGATGAAATTTTAAGCAATATAGTTAAGCTGAGTTAATGTGTCATATCCAGGATTTGATTTCTAATATTGAAGTATCTTTAAATAATAAGGATCCATTCAACTTCTATGATACAAATGATTTCTTAATTTCAAATATAATTAATCAAATCTCAAATCATAGTAAAAGCAAAATATTTTACGTCACTGAGAATTCTAACAAATGTAGACTTATAGTCGAATATTTAGAAGATACGTGGAACAAGCAGACCTTTTATCTAGGAAATGACGTTCTTAATTCTCACTTAGATATTATGAGCGAAAGAAATAGATCTCTAAATATACTTCATTTTTTAAGTAAAAATAATAAAATAAAATTTATTGAAGCCGAGGGTCTTCTATGTGATTTTAACGATAAAATTAATAAAAAAACTGTTCTACTAAAGAAGGGAACTAATCTGTTAGATAGGGATAAATTAATAAGTGAATTAGAAAATTTTGGATATAAAAAATCGCAGTTTACTGAAAAACTTGGTGACTATTCTGTAAGAGGCTCGATAGTCGATGTTTTCACCCCTTCTTTCATATTGCCAATTAGAATTGAATTTTATAATGACATAATAAGTTCTATTAATACATTCAATATCGAAAGTGAAAGAAGATTAAAGGAGAGCTTAGATGAACTAAGTATTCTATCTATAGTAAAAGAGCCTACTAGTAGAGAGAATATGCTTGTAATGGACCATATTAATGATTCTATAATTATCACAGACTACTCGATTGAGAATTTGATTAAAAAAAATATTAAAATAAAAAAGTTTATTGAGCAGAATAAAATCATAAATATTAATCCACTAAAAATAGATGAACCTGCGTATAAATTTAAATTAGAATACATAGATGATGGTTTTATCCAATCATTGTCAGATTTGTCAGATTTTATAAGAAAAAAAAATGAAAAAAAACGAATAACAATATTGTCAAATGAGGATACAATTAAAAACCTTAGACTTGATTTAAAAGATTCAAAAATTAACTATCTAAAGGGGTTTCTAAGAAAATCCTTTATCTTAAAAGATACTAATGAAATCTTCATCTCATATAATAGATTTAACAGTTCAAAAGAAAAAATTGATACTCAAAAATACGCAAAAGCTTCATTTAAACTGTCGGGCTTTAATGATTTAAGAAAAGGTGAGCTCATAGTCCATAAAGACTATGGGCTTTGTTTGTTTAATGGGATAAAAAATAAAATCATAGATGGTATACATATCGATTTTATTGAATGTGAATTTAACTATAACGACTTACTTCTTCTGCCTATTGATAGAATATCTTTAATACAAAAATATGTCGGTTCATCAGATACTAAAAAATTAGATACCTTAAGAACAAAAGCGTGGTCAGGCAAAGTTAAGAAAGCTAGAAAGGTCGCTCAAACCACTGCCCGAGAAATACTTAGCCTTTATGCCCAAAGGAAATCTGTTAAAGGTCATAGTTTCAAAATAAATTATAAAGAACTATCTGAATTTGAAGATACATTTCAGTTTGAAGAAACAATAGATCAAAAAAATGCAATCCTTGATACATATAATGATATGCAATCAATCTCACCAATGGATAGATTAATATGTGGCGATGTAGGTTTTGGTAAAACCGAAATAGCACTTAGAGCCGCCTTTCTATGCTCTATGAATATCAAACAAACAATTATAATCGCACCTACAACTCTTCTTGCGCAACAGCACCTCGAAACTTTTCGTAGTAGATTTCAAAATTTTCCTATTAGAGTTGAAGGGATAACAAGATTTACAAAAAAAATTGAACTTGATAAAATAGTCGAAGATTTTTCAAAGGATAAAGTTGATATAATCATTGGAACACATAAAATTTTTTCAAAACAAAGTTATTTAAAAAATATAGGATTAATAATAGTCGATGAAGAGCATAAATTTGGAGTTACACATAAAGAAAAAATTAAACAGTTAAAAAAAGGGATTGATTCATTAAGTATATCTGCAACCCCTATTCCCAGAACATTACAGCTATCTTTAAGCGGATTAAGGGAAATAAGTCTCTTAGCTACTCCACCTAAGGAAAGGCTTAGCATTGAAACTTATATAGAAGAATTTGATTTATCATTAATAAAAGATGTAGTTGAATTTGAACTTAAGAGGGATGGTAGAGTTTTTTTTGTTCACAATGAAATACTAAGTATCGAAAAAATTTGCAACCAAATTAAAGAAATATGTCCTGAATATAAAGCTGATTATATACATGGAAAACTTCCGGGGAATGAGGTTGAGAAGAAGTTAAAAGACTTCATAGACGGAGAGATAAAAATTCTCATAACAACAACCATTGTTGAAGCGGGATTAGATATTCAAGAAGCTAATACGATGATAATAAACAATGCTCATAAATTCGGATTATCAGATTTATATCAGCTAAGAGGAAGAATTGGTAGGGGGAGCAAGAAAGGTAAAGCTTACCTATTGATACCAAATAAAAGTATTTCGGAAAATGCCAGAAAGAGGCTTACTGCAATTCGAAAATTAACTCGGCTTGGATCAGGATTCAACATTGCAATGGAAGATCTTGAAATAAGAGGAGCGGGTAATCTTTTTGGTACACAGCAGTCGGGGAATATATATGATGTTGGAATTGAGTTCTATCTGGAATTATTAGAAAGCGAAATAAATAAATATAAAAACAATCGTATTGATGAAGAAGATGATGTTGAGATTATTTACAACAAAACTATGTATATACCGACCAATTATATAGAATCTCCCGAAAGAAGACTTTTTTATTACAAGAAAATATCTTTGATTAATAACAAAAAAGATTATTTAAACTTGATTGAAGAATTATTAGATAAATTTGGGCCAATTCCAGAGGAAGTACAAAACTTAGCAAACATAAGCCTCTTAAAAATAGAATGCAAAAGGATAGGTATAAAAAAAATTATAATCAAAATTAGTTCCATAATCATGACCTGTAAGGGAATTGAAAAAATGAAAGAGGGGCAGATAAAAGTAGAGAACATTAGCAACGAACCCAAGCATATAACCAAATTTTTAGAGAAGAAAAAAGACATTAAAGATATACTAAAAAGTGATTATGAAATTAAGGATGGTGAGTTTATAATAATAAATAAATAAAATGATAAAATTTAAATTTTTTTTTCTATTTATCTTCATTCTGATTCAGCCTATAAACTTATATGCAAATATAGATGAGGGCATCGCTGCTATTGTAAATGATGAGGTAATATTTCTAAGCGACCTAAATGAGCATATAAAAAAAAGTGGTATTAAATCTGTAAACAAAAAAATTCAAAAAAAATATTTAAAAGAATTGACTGATTTGAAATTATTAGAGCTTCAAGGGAAAAGAATGGGTATTTCTATCACTGAAGAACAATTAGATGGAATAGAGAAAAACTTCATAGAGACTAATACAAAAGAAAAGGTTGAAAGTGAATTAAAGAGGACCGGTATTAATCTATATAGAATTAGGTTCGGATGGAAAAATCAGTATCTACAGGAAAGCATAGCTACAATTATTTTAAAAGGAAAAATAGTTATTTCTGATAATGAAATAAAAGATTTCTATATTAAAAATTATGGCAAGTTAAGAAAAGATGAATTGGCAAACCTCTTTCTTGTTGTTACAAAAAATGATGAAATTTCTAAGGACAAAGTTAGCAAACTTATAAATAATGTAAAAACTAATGAGCAATTTTCTAAAGTCATTGACGAGTTAAAAACAAAAGGATATTTGCTCCCTGAGTCAATGAATTTAGGCTATATATCGGTAGATGATTTGAATATAAAAATTTCAAAAGCCGTTAAACAATCTCAGACAAATAATTTAGTGGGTCCTTTTAATGAAGACGATAAAACGAAATTTTTTTATGTTAAAAATAAAATGATAGGTGATTCAGAATTTTTTAATTTAAAAGAAGAAATCAAGAAAAACATAGCTGATGAAAAAGAATTCCAAATCCTAGACAAATGGTTTCAAGATTTAAGAGAAAATGCATATATATCCGTAAGGATTTAACTTATCCGACCATATAATCTTCTATTGGGACACAGCTGCAGACAAAATTTCTATCACCAAAAACATTATTAACTCTACCTATTGGTGCAATGTATCTTGAAACATTTTCTTCCAAGAACTGTGCGGGAAAGGCTTCGGAGATAGAGTAAGAGAAGTTGTTATTTACAATATCATAAAATGTGTGCGGGGCCCCTTTTAGAGGAGATAATCTTTCATCTTCAATTTTGGAATATTTAATTATTTCACCATGAATTCCAATCAATGAATCACAAAATCTGTCTATTTCAGCTTTTGATTCACTCTCTGTGGGCTCTATCATGAGGGTTCCGGGAACAGGAAATGACATCGTAGGTGCATGGAAGCCATAATCTATCAAACGCTTAGCTATATCTTCTTCACTAACTCCATGATTTTTCTTAATCTCTCTCAAATCAATAATACATTCGTGTGCTACCATATTATTACGTCCAGTATATAGAATAGGATAGTAGTCTTTAAGTTTAGTAGCAACGTAGTTAGCATTCATTATTGCAATCTGTGTAGATTTCTTTATTCCATCTCCACCCATCATCATAATATACATCAATGAAATAGGTAAAATAGAAGCGCTTCCCCAAGGAGCCGATGCAATAGAACCAAAGCCATCTTTGGGACCCGCATGCTTAACAACAGAATGGTTAGGTAAAAAACCTGACAAATGTTTTTTCACAGCTATAGGGCCCACGCCAGGCCCTCCACCACCATGTGGGATACAAAAAGTTTTATGAAGATTAATATGACACAGATCCGGGCCAAAATGGCCAGGCTTAGAAATTCCAACTATAGCGTTAAGATTTGCTCCATCCATATAAACTTGCCCGCCTGCATCATGAATCATTCTACAAATCTTACCAATGCTTTCCTCAAAAACACCATGAGTTGATGGATACGTAACCATCAAAGCTGCAATTTTATCTGGATACTCTTGAATCTTATAGGATAAATCTTTTGTATCAACATTACCTTGATCATCACATTTAACAATTACAACTTTAAAGCCAGCTAATATTGCACTTGCGGGATTAGTTCCATGTGCAGAGCTAGGAATTAAACATATATCTCTATCATCATTATTAGTAGCTTTTTGAAACGCTTTAATTGTCATCAAGCCCGCAAGTTCGCCTTGCGCGCCAGCGTTTGGTTGCAGGGAAACAGAATCAAAGCCAGTAATTTTAGAAAGGGAGTCTTCAAGCTTCTTAATTACAAAATCATAACCTTTAGTCTGAGATTTGGGAACAAAAGGATGTATTGAATTAACTGTCTTCCACCCAATTGGAATCATTTCAGATGTTGCATTAAGCTTCATAGTACAAGATCCAAGAGGAATCATTGCTTTATTCAAAGCGATATCCTTATCCTCAAGCTTCTTCAAATACCTTAGAATATCTGTCTCTGACTTATAAACGTTAAATACTGGATGAGTTAGAAACTTACTAATCCTCAGATTATTATTCTTAATATTTTGAATTTCTGAAGATAGTAGTTCATCTATAAGATTTAAATCAGTCTTCTTTGTATTTCCAAAACAACTTAATATATCGGCAACATCATTCAAAGTCGTAGTTTCATCAAGTGATATTGTTATTTCTTCATTTGAATAATATCTAAAATTAATTTTATTTTTTAAAGACTTCTTTTTTATGGAGGACAGTTTTTGTTTGGAGCATTTGATGTTTATAGTATCAAAAAAACTCAAAGGAGAAGTAGTATAACCCATATCAGAGATGCACCGATTCAATATTCTCGCAAGTCGATGAATTCTTAAAGCTATCCTTTTTAAACCTTCCGGGCCATGATAAATGGCATATGCAGATGCAACAATTGCGAGCAAAGATTGCGCGGTACATATGTTACTAGTAGCTTTTTCTCTTCTAATGTGTTGTTCTCTAGTTTGCAAAGCCATCCTATAAGCTAAATTATTATTTTTATCAATAGATCTACCAATTATTCTTCCTGGCATCAATCTTTTGTATTCTTCCCTACAAGATATGAATGCAGCATGGGGTCCTCCAAAGCCTATAGGAACACCAAATCTCTGTGAAGATCCAACAGCGATGTCAGCGCCCAATTCTCCTGGCGATTTTAAAAGAGTAAGTGATAGTAAATCACAAGCCAAAATTGATATTGAAGATTGGGCTTTAGATTGCGATAAAGCAAACTTAAAGTCGGAGATTTGACCCAAAGTATTTGGATATTGTCCTATAAATCCAAAGAAAAGGTTTGTATTTTCCTTAATTAATAAATCTAGGTCCCCAACTTTTATTTCTATACCTAATGGTTCTGCTCTAGTATGCAGCAAATCAATAGTCTGAGGGTGACAAAACTCTGAAACTAAGAAAATACATCTATCATCTTTTGAATGTCTAAATGCAAGTACCATCGCTTCAACGGCAGCTGTTCCTTCATCTAAAAGAGAAGCATTAGCAACCTCTAGGCCAGTAAAATCCATTATCATTTGCTGGAAATTTATAAGCATTTCCAATCTGCCTTGAGAAACCTCAGGTTGATATGGAGTATATGCGGTATACCAACCTGGATTCTCCAAAATATTCCTTAAAATAACAGACGGAGTAATTGTGTTGCTATAACCCATTCCTATATAACTTTTAAATAAATTGTTTTGACTAATTTTTGAACTTAAATACTCTAGGGCATCTTCCTCGCTCATTGGATTATCTAGTGTTAGTGGAGCATCTAAGAGGATTTGATTAGGAACAGTGGCCTGGATTAACTCATCAAGAGTTGAGAATCCTAATTTATCCAACATTTCTCTAACCTCTGTTTCTGAAGGACCAATATGCCTATCTAAGAAGGAGGGTTTTTTTTCTACTAAAGAGTAGGAAGAATTAATATTAAGTTTATTTTCCATCAACTAAATCTTTATATCCTTTTGAATCTAGCAAAGTATCCAAATCGTCAATATTTTCAGGGTTAATCTTAATCATCCAACCATTATCATAAGGGCTTGAATTTATAATTTCGGGCTCACTTTCTACTGAAGAATTAACTTCGGTAACTACACCAGCTATTGGAGAATATAAATCAGAGACTGACTTGGTGGACTCTACGGCACCAAAAATGGATGATTTTTCCAAAACATCACCAACTTTGGGTAGTTCTACAAAAACTATTTCCCCTAATGAATCTTGAGCATGATCAGTAATCCCTATAGCTACATCATCTCCTTCAATTTTAACCCACTCATGTTCACTACTATATTTTAAATCATTTTTTATTTCAGACATTTCATTCTCCTTTCTATACAAATGGATAAGCAGATCTTTTTGCTTTCTTTTTGTCACTCCTTATTTTGACTTCAATATCAGTAACTTCGGAGAAATTACCGCTTATAACTCCTAGCCCTATTCCTTCCTGCAGTGAGGGAGAAAAAGTTCCACTTGTTACATAACCAATTTCACTATCATTTGAAAAAATTTTATATCCTGATCTAGGAATGCATTTTTCATACATCTTAAAACCAATTAAAGTAGAGGTTCTGTTTTGTGAAATTAATTCCAGAGAATTCTTTCCTATGAAATCTGGTTTACTGAAATCAACAAATTTACTTAAATTCGACTCAATAGGGTTTAATTTATCACTTAGTTCATTTCCATGGAGTGGAAAACCCTTTTCTAATCTCAAAGTATCTCTAGAGCCCAGGCCGCAAGGTTTAATATTCTTTACTTGTTCTAAGAGTGAAGAATAAATATCAGGCAAAACTTCGTTAGGGACAAAAAGTTCAAATCCATCTTCACCAGTATATCCTGTTCTTGCTATCAAAAAATTGTAGCCATTGGGACAGGGACTTTTTAACTTTTGTTTAAATCTATCTTCTAATTCAATAATAGATGAAATTGAATATTTTTTTATCGCATCAATATTTGAAGAGGAAAAAAGATTAGATATACATTTAACAGCATCAGGTCCTTGGATAGCCAATTGTCCATAAAAATCAGTAAGATTTTTTACTTCTATATCAAAATTAACAGATGTTGAGTTGAGCCATTCAAAGACTTGGGCTATGTTTCCTGCATTAACGCAAATGAAGAATCTATCTATGGATAACCTATATATGATAACGTCATCAATCACGCCTCCCTCATTATTACAGAAAAAACCATATCTTGCTTGACCATCATTTAAATCAGAAACAGTATTAGTAAATGTATAATTAATAAATTCTTCTGCCATATTTCCTACAACTTCAACTTCTCCCATATGGCTTACATCAAAAACCCCAACACTACTTCTAACATGCAAATGTTCTTGTTTAAGGTCCTCAAACCAGACCGGCATATTCCAACCATTGAAGTTAACAAATTTAGCATTCATGTTTTTGTGGAATTCAAAAAGAGGAGTTACTTTCATACTAGTATTTTACCTAATTAAACCAAACTTTTGAGGTTTAAATTAACTAACTTCAACTATAAGTGGAGGGGTAAAACTAGGCCTAAACTACTTCAGCAATTAGCTTCTTAAATTTTTCTGGGCTATTCATCGCTAATTCGGATAAAACTTTTCTATCTAACTCAATATTTTTAGATTTAAGAGAATGAATGAATTTACTATATGTAACGCCTTCTTCTCTTAGTGCTGCATTAATTCTAATAATCCATAAGGCTCTGTTTGTCCTTTTTTTAACACGCCTATCTCTATAAGAGAATGCCATTCCTCTTAATAAGGTTTCTTTTGCTCTTTTAAAGACATTTTTTCTTTGACCCCAGAACCCCTTAGTCTGTTTTAAAAGTCTTTTTTTTCTTTTTTTACTTGCAACACTTGTTTTAACTCTCATATCTATCCAATCCTATGAAAAAATTACCTTTCTCAAATCTTTAGCTTTCTTACCTTCCACTGTCCCAGATTCTTTCAATCTTCTAATTCTAGATTGAGCTTTATGGACATTACAATGGTGCTTATTACCTTTAATTCTTTTTAGTTTACCATTAGGCTTCAACTTAAATCTTTTAGCTGCACTTCTATTGGACTTCATTTTTTGAACTGACATTTTCTTTTTTAACCGCCTTTAATTTTTTTGGCAAAACCATTAATGTTAAGTTTTTGCCCTCAAATTTTGGTTCATTATCTAATTCACCTGATTCTGAAACCGTATCAATTATTTTTGCTACCAACTCTTCTCCAATGCTTTTATGAACAATTTCTCTCCCCTTAAACCATAGTCTTATTTTCACTTTATGGCCATCAGCAAGAAAATCTTTAAGCCTGTTTATTTTAACATTAAAATCATTTTCTCCAATATTAGGTCTAAATTTAATTTCCTTTAAAACTTGTGCTTTGGTCTTTTTTTGACTAGCCTGCTGCTTTTTCTGATCATATAGAAATTTTCCATAATCCATTACCTTGCATACTGGGGGCTTTGCATCTGGTGAGATTTCAACTAAATCGGTTGAACTTGATCTTGCAGCTTTTAATGCTTCATCAATAGAAACTATGCCAACCTGCGAACCATCTAAACCAATAAGTCTAACTTCCTTAGCCCTAATCGAAGTATTAATCCTTTGCAAAGGTTTTCTTGGACTACTTTTTTTTCTTTTTATAAAAGACCCTCCATTTTTTCACTATTCAAAATACCAACAAAATCTGAAACTTTTAATTCCCCTAATTGATCGCCGCCATACTTCCTTACACTAACAGTCTTATTTTCAACCTCAGCTTTACCAATTGTAATCACATAAGGAACTTTACTTATTGCAGCTTCTCTTATTTTCAAACCTAGCTTCTCATTCCTTTTATCAAATTCAACCCTAATTTTGGATTTCTTAAATGTTTCAGACAATAAATCACAATAATCAAATTGCTCATCTGATACTGTTAGAATCTTAACTTGAACGGGCGCTAACCAAAAAGGAAATGCTCCACCATAATGCTCAATCAGTATTCCAAAGAATCTTTCAAATGACCCAAAGATTGCTCTATGAATCATTACTGGCTGAAGTCTATCATTATTACGTGAAATATAATTAAGGTCAAATCTTTTTGGTAAGTTAAAATCAACTTGAACTGTTGAGCACTGCCATGAGCGACCTAATACATCCTTAATCTTAAGGTCTATTTTAGGGCCATAAAAAGCTCCTCCACCCTCATCGATAGAGAAATCTAATGATTTATTGACTAATGAATTCTTTAATGCTTTTGTTGCCTGATCCCACTCAGAGTCAGAACCAACATATTTGGCAGGCTTAGTAGAAACAAAAATTTCATAATCTTTAAATCCAAAAGTATTAAGAAACTTTGTAGTTAAATTAATAACTTTTTCGACTTCTTCTTCTATTTGATCTAATGTGCAAAAAATATGTGCATCATCTTGAGTAAATCCCCTTGCTCTAAATAGACCATGAAGAACTCCTGATCGCTCGTACCTGTAAACTGTACCAATTTCCGCGAACTTAACTGGCAAATCCTTATAGCTTCTTAATTCACTTTTGTAAATCATAATATGAAATGGGCAATTCATAGGTTTTGTTTGATATTTATTAGAATCAATATCCATTTGTGAAAACATATTTTCACTATAAAATTCAGTATGACCTGAAGTTTCCCATAAATCTGCTTTGGCAATATGAGGAGTAAAAATTAGACTATAGCCAGACTCATCGTGTTCCTTTCTCCAATAATCTTCAATAATTCTCCTAATTATAGCTCCATTTGGATGCCACAAAATTAGCCCTGGGCCAATTTCATCAGTAATTGAAAAAAGATTAAGCTCTTTGCCAAGTTTTCGATGGTCTCTTTTCTTTGCTTCCTCTAAAAGTGTTAAATGTTTTTTTAAGTCTTTGTTAGAAAAAAAAGCTGTTCCATATATTCTTTGAAGGGATTCACGATTTTCGTCTCCCCTCCAATAAGAACCAGCTACGCTAAGCAACTTAAATGACTTTATATACGAGGTATTAGGAGCATGAGGACCTTTACACAAATCAGACCATTCATCTTGGTAATATAATGAAATCTCCACATTATTAGGTAAGTCATTAATTAACTCTTCTTTAAAGCTTTCTCCCATAGAATTAAAATGATTTAGAGCATCATCTTTTGAAATAACTTTTTTTGTGATGGGAATTTTTTTATTAATTATTTCAATCATTTTTTTTTCAAAAAGTACGAGATCATCTTCTGTGAAGTTCTTTTTTGAATAAAAATCATAATAAAAACCGTCATCTATAACAGGTCCAATTGTAACCTTTGTTTCAGGATATACTGACTGAACAGCCTCTGCTAATACATGTGCAGCTGTATGTCTTATAAGCCCTAGACCTTTATCAGAATCTTTAAATACTGGGTCTACTTTTTCTCCCTTTTGTACAACATAAAATAAGTCCTTAAGGTTTCCATCAACTATTGCCCCAATTAATGAATTATCATATTTAAGTTTGCAAAAAACTTCTCCTAAAGTTTTACCAACTTCTACTTCAACTTCTTCGTTTTTTATAAATATCATCATAATTCTTATAATTTGAGCACGAGTGGATTTGAACCACCGACCTCTTGCATGTCAAGCAAGCGCTCTCCCCCTGAGCTACGCGCTCATAATTCCTAAAAGAAGTATTGTATAAGGGACAAAATTATAAATCAAATTTTGTTCTTTTGCTCTTCATAATTTATAATATTTAATTATGGATATAGAAAATAAAAATATTGTACTTGAAACTAATTTACCTAATCAAAATTTGATTAATCGAGGCAAAGTTCGCGACTTATACGATATGGGAGATTCTCTTCTAATAGTATCTAGTGATAGAATATCAGCATATGATGCGGTCCTTCCAACCGGCATTTTAGGTAAGGGTGAAGTTTTAACAAAATTATCTAAATTTTGGTTCTCTCTCACTGAAAATATAATTCAAAATCACTTTATAACAGACAATGTTACAGAGGCATATCCTTCTCTCAAAGAACATGAAGAAATTCTCAAAGGCAGATCTATGATAGTAAAAAAAGCAAAACCATTAGCTGTTGAATGTATCGTTAGAGGTTATATTACAGGTTCTGGCTGGTCTGAATATAAAAAACAAGGAACGGTTTGTGGTATAAAGCTTAAAGATGGTTTACTTGAGTCCGAAAAGCTCAGTCCAACAATTTTTACACCTTCAACTAAAGCTGAACAAGGTGAGCATGACGAGAATATAGACTTTGAAACTTGTGTTGGAATAGTTGGACAAGAACTGGCGGAGAAAGTTCGTGACTACTCCATAAAAATATATTCTACAGCTCATGATTATGCTAAATCAAAAGGAATTATTATTGCGGATACTAAATTTGAATTTGGTCTTGTGGGAGATGAGCTTATTTTAATAGACGAAGTTCTAACTCCAGATTCATCGAGATTCTGGCCTCTAGGACTATATGAAGAAGGAAGAGGTCAGCAAAGCTATGATAAGCAATTTGTTAGGGACTACCTAACTTCTGTTGGATGGGATAAAAACCCACCAGCACCGCAGCTTCCTGAGGATATCGCTTCTTTAACATCAAAGAAATATATTGAAGCAATAGACCTGCTAACCGCATAGTGAGCTTTATGTCAAACCCCGCTATCATTATTGTTCTAACTACGATAGCGTCCATTTGTATGCTTTATTATGGAGCTAGCTTTCTAATCTCAGGGGCACTATCTGCTGCTTCAAGGTTCAAAATATCGGATACTGTTATTAGTATTACATTAATTGCAGGAGCAACATCTTTACCTGAGCTATTTATTTTATTTCAGGCAATTCATAATCCAGGTGGCTCAACTTTAGCCTACGGAACTATACTGGGGAGCAATTTTGCAAATATAGGGTTAGTTTTAGGAATTTCTATATTAATAAGTTTCAAAGATAAGTTTTCATTTAATTTTTCTTCATTTATACCTTATTTATTAATATCTCTGTTTGCAACTTTCATATTTTGTATTTATGGGCTGAATATAGAAAGTTTATGGGTTAAAAAATTATTTTCTATAGTAATGATTCTTTTAATATTTTTATACATACACAGATTAAAGAAAGAAACTGGTAATTATCCAGAAATACAAGATATAGTAGTTGTTCCCAAAACAAAAATATTATTATTTATTTTATCTGGAGCAGGGCTATTGGCACTTGGATCTGGATTTCTTGTACATATTGGATCTGAGCTTCAACTTTTAGGTATATCTTCGGCAATTATAGGCTCAATATATTTTGCTCTTGCTTCCTCTTCACCAGAAATATTTACATCATTATTTGCAATATTTAAGTTTAAAAAATACGATGTTGTAGTAGGTAATGTTATTGGAAGTAATTTGGCAAATATTTTTATTTTTGGACTCATAACATTAATTTTTAGTTCAGAATTAATCAATATACCACTACAGTCCCTTGGACTCTTATTTGCATTAGAAATTGGTCTTTTTTGTATATTTTTTATATATTTTATTTCTAATAAAAAAGAAAAGATTATACATCTACACTCTATTGTTGGTTTTTTATTAATTTCTGTTTACTATTTATTCTATAAATTCTTATGAGTATTGTTCTAAATTCTGTGATTCAGGAAAAGTTAATATTTGATGATATAAATTCCTTTAAAGTTTTAAGCGGAACCAATCAAAATAATATAGTTATAATTGAGAAACTTATAAAAATTAAAATACATTCCAAGGGTAATGAGCTAATTCTATCAGGTACCTCAAAAGAAGTTAATACAGCTAAGGAGCTAATTCAGAATTTTTATAAAATAATTTCTAAAGGATATTTTCCAACAGAAAACGACTTCAAGGCTGGCCTCAAAATAATTACTGAAAATAATCATACCTTAGAAGATATTTTTTTAGATACAGTTTGTGTTACAACAGACCGTAAGACAATAGCTCCAAAAAGCATTAATCAAAAACTTTATATAGATGCAATTAGAAAAAATGATATTGTTTTTGGGGTTGGACCTGCAGGTACTGGAAAAACATATTTAGCAGTCGCTGCTGCTGTGGCAACATTGAATTTAAAAAAAGTAAAAAGAATAATTTTAACAAGGCCCGCTGTAGAAGCAGGAGAGAAACTCGGTTTTTTACCTGGCGATTTGAATGAGAAGGTTGACCCATACCTTAAACCCTTATTTGATGCTTTAAATGATATGCTTGATTTTGATACAGTTTCTAGACTAATCGACAAACAAATAATAGAAATAGCTCCTTTGGCATTTATGCGTGGTAGAACTTTAAATGATGCTTTTATTATTTTGGATGAAGCACAAAACACCACATCTTCTCAGATGAAAATGTTCCTAACCAGAATTGGATTTAACTCTAAATGTATAGTTACAGGGGATGTAACACAAGTGGATTTGGATAAAAATATAAAATCTGGGCTGATTGATGCGCAATCAATTCTCAAAGATATAGAAGGTATTTCTTTTTGCTCTTTCAATGAAATGGATGTTGTTCGCCATTCATTAGTTAGAAAAATTATTGAAGCTTATAAATAAATAATTTCGTCTCTTTCTGGACCGATAGAAATCATAGTAACCTTAACTCTAAGAAAGGACTCAATAAATTTGATTAAAGATTTTAAACTTTTAGGAATTTTATTTTTTGATAAATCCTCGATAGACCATGAGGAAAATTCTTTATATATTGGCTCAATCTTTGACAAGTCCTCTATTTTTAGAGGGTAAGAGGAAAGTTTTTTATTATCTAACTTGTACCCTGTGCAAACTTTGATTTTTTTAAAAATTGATAATATATCAACCTTAGTTAAAACGAGTGAATTAATACCAGAGACAACAGTTGCGTGCTTAAGAGCTACTAAATCAAGCCATCCACACCTTCTTGGTCTACCAGTAGTGGCTCCATATTCTACTCCAAATTCCCTTAATGTTAGGCCTTGATCATCAATCATTTCCGTAGGAAAGGGGCCATGACCTACTCTAGTTGTATAAGCCTTTGATATACCAACTACCTCCCCTAATTTTGAAAAAGCAACTCCCGAGCCAGCAGAAGCGTTTGACGCAATTGTCGAAGAGGAAGTTACAAAGGGGTATGTCCCAAAATCTAAGTCAAGCATTGCCCCTTGTGCACCCTCGAATAAAATCTTTTTATCTTTTTCAATACTTTTATTTAAGAACTTACCAGTGTCTTCTATGAATTCTTTAATATATAAATAATTTTTTCTTAATTCAGTAACAATGGTATTTGAATTAAAACCTTTTTTATTAAATATTTTAGAAATAATTTTATTTTTTTCTTTTAAGATTTGTTTAACTTTTTTTTCTAATAAAGCTTTGTCCTCTAAATCTATAATTCTGATTCCCTGCCTAGATACTTTATCCTCATATGCAGGCCCTATCCCCCGCCCAGTAGTTCCTATTGCTTGATTTCCTTTTAAAACTTCTCTCTGTTGGTCAATTAACTTATGATAGGGTGCAATTATATGTGCAAGTGAACTTATCTTAAGATTTTTTCCTGTTACCTTGAACCCACTTTTTCTTAGTCCTTTAATTTCTGTAATCAAAGTACCTAAATCTATTACAGTTCCATTACCTATTACAGAAACCTTACCTTTCCTCAGAACCCCGGAAGGTATATGATGTAAAACAATTTTTTTGTTTTTAATTATAATTGTATGTCCAGCATTGCTGCCACCCTGAAATCGAGTGACTATGTCATAATCTTTGGATACTAAATCAACTATCCTGCCTTTTCCTTCATCTCCCCATTGGGCACCAATAAAAATTGAATTTTTAGATTTTTTAATCAAATTAAAAGTCCTCGTTTTCCAAATCAGAGAATGTCTTGAAAGTAGTAATTTTTATATTTTTATTGTCATACAATGTAAGACTCTTATTTTTTGAAATCTTAATTTTTAAATCAAATTTATCCCTATATGAATTAGCCCTGTTTGATAAGATAGAAGTAAATCCCTGGGAGGTGAAAAAATCTTTAATCTCTAAAGATAATGAAAAATTATCAATAATGTTTGACTCAACAATTACTACTGGTGATCCCAGCTGATCTGCATTTACTGTTTTCATTAGAGGTAAAATGTTAATTCCAAGCCCTACAGCAGGAAAGCTATTTCCATACTTTCCTATCAGTTCATCGTACCTTCCGCCCGATAAAACAGTCTCAGGAATTTCAGGTACTGCAATATCAAATGTCATACCAGAATAATAATCAAAATTCTTTACATCTAAGAGATCAACTCTCAAATCCAATTTAGGATTGCCTTTAGATAAAATTTTTGCAATAGCATTTATCCTAAGAATACTTTCCTTTATTTTTGTAGGTAAAGGTTTAGATAGAATGCTTTTGTTTTGGATCAAGGGTTTTAAATATTTATTAATGAAGACCTTTTCATTCTTATTTAATCTCTTATCTTTTGTGAAATTTTGAATCGATTGATAATCCTTCTTGTGAAAAAGTTCTTTAATATCATCTTTTATTGGTTTCAAGTTTTCAAAAATAAAATTTAATAATAAAGACGAATTAAGAGTCACAACTTGATTATTAAAACCTAACTTCTTCAAAATAGATGTTCCTAAAGAAATTATTTCTAAATCTGAATCTATAGAACTTGATCCTATAAGCTCACACCCCACTTGAAAAATCTCTCTTTTTGAACCTGATTGTTTAAAATCGCTCCTTACTACTCGTTCATTATATGTAAGCCTAAGGGGAATTTTTTCATTCTTATAATTATTAGAAACATATCTGGCTATTTGTGGAGTAACATCGGATCTCAACCCTAAGACGTCACCGTTCATGGGATCAATAAACTTGATGGTTTTATTGATTGTTTCCTCCTTTAAACCTAATGTTAATGAATTAATCTTTTCAAAAATTGGAGTAATAATCTTTTTATATCCCCAAAGCTCTGATTCTTCTAATACAACTGAAGAGATAAAATCAATCTTTCTTACATCCTTAGTTGTATATTCTTTTATTCCTAATGGTAAAGAAAAAATATTTATCATCCAAAAATTACCTGGTCTATGCTTTTAACTTCTGATAAGTTTGCAATATCCTCAAGGATTTCCTCAGATACAGGAGAGTCAACAGAGATAAAAGCTAAGGCATAATCTTGTTTTTGAGAATCTTCCTGCCGACTTAAATACAGTCTAGCTATATTTATATCTTTTTTACCTAGAGCTTCCCCTAATAGGCCAACAACCCCAGGTTTATCATAGTTTTGTATCATCAAAATATTTCCTTCTGGAATTAAATCAATTGAATGATTATTTAATTTTGTAAATCTTGCCTCTTTCATTCCAAACAAAGAGCCAGATATTGATAACTCTTCATTGTCTGTTTTTATAGTTACGGAAACTAAACTAGAAAATTCTCCATCCTTAGATACTTTAGATTCAATAAGTTTAATACCTCTTTCCTCGGCAATTAAAGGTGCGTTTACATAAGTAACGGGAGCACTCATAATTGGCGATAAGTATCCCTTGAGTGCTGTAATAGTTAAAGGGGCTACATTTGTTTCTGCAACATTACCACTATACTCAACAATAATTTCTTTAACGCCTGACTTACATGTTTGGCCCATAAAATTACCCAATTTTTCGCAAAGATTTATATATGGGCTAATTTCGTTTAAAACCTCATTGCTCATAGAAGGCATATTAACTGCATTCGATACAACTCCATTGTTCGCAAATTCAATAACTTGCTCTGCCATAGCAATCCCCACCTTCATTTGAGCTTCTTGAGTAGATGCACCTAAATGAGGGGTTAGTACTACTTTTTCATCTAAGTTGAAAATAGGAGATTTAAAATCAGGTGGCTCAGGATTAAAAACATCAATTGCTAGTCCGCCAACCTTTCCGGAGTTAATTGCTTCTGAAACATCTTCTTCATTTACAATTCCACCTCTAGCGCAGTTTATAAGTAGGACGCCATCTTTCATCATTTCTATTGAGCCCTTTGAAATAAGATTTTTAGTAGTAGATGTTAAGGGAGTGTGAACAGAAATAACATCAGACATTTTAAAAACTTCGTCCATATCAACTAACTCTACTGGCATATTTAAGTTTGTTCCTTTCAATATATAGGGATCATGAGCAATAACTTTCATTTTTAAACCCAGAGCTCTTTCAGCAACTAGGCGACCTATATTTCCCATTCCAATCAAGCCTAATGTTTTTCCATATAATTCTGTTCCTTGGAATTTTGATCGCTCCCACTTTAAAGACTTCATTGAGTTATGAGCCTGGGGAGTCTTTCTTGCTAATGAAAACAATAGAGCAATTGTGTGCTCTGCTGTTGTAATAGCGTTTGCAGAGGGAGTATTCATGACAATAATACCCTTTTTAGATGCTGCCTTAATATCTACATTATCTACACCAATACCAGCTCTACCAATTAATTTAAAGTCCTCTCCCAAAAGATTTATAATTTCTTCATCAATTGTTGTTGCACTTCGAATAATAACTGCTTCATAATTATTAATTATATCTTTCAGTTCATCCCTATCGATTTTCTTTCTTACGTCCAAATCTATATTCTTATGGTTCTCAAATAATGATAGACCTTCTTTTGAGAGACCGTCAGTAATCAATATCTTCAATATCTTCCTCCGAGGTTACAAGAGAAAAATATATTTTAGCAATCAAGTAATGTCAATCAAAACGATTAATTGTAAAAAGAAATAGCTAAGTATAAAATTTAAGAATGAGCGTAGAAAGTAAAATGACTTTTTTAGAACACTTTGGTATTCTAAGAAAAAGTCTAATAAAAGTAATTTTATTATTGATTTTTTTATTTATTCCTTGTTTTTATTTTAGAGATATTATTATGGAAATAGCACTAATGCCTATATCAGGTGCTTTGCCCCCAGACTCGAAAATAATATTTACCAAACCGGTAGAAGGGCTTTCATCAAATATAAGAATTTCTTTTCTTGCTAGCTTTATTTTAACTTTCCCCTTGATAATTTACGAAATATGGACATTTATCAAACCAGGGTTATACGAAAATGAGAAGAAAGTATCTGCCATCATAATTATAGTTGGGACAATGCTTTTTTTTACAGGAGCCTTCTGTTGCTATAAATATGTAGCCCCTATAACATTCAACGTTCTCATAAATGAATATTCTTCAGACTCAATTACTGCACTGCCTAATGTCAGTGATACTCTTGGTTTTTTATCATCATTGATTCTAAGTTTTGGTATTATATTTGAATACCCACTGATAATATATATTCTTTCCAAGTTTGGGGTCACCTCTAGTCATTTTTTAGCATCAAAAAGAAAATACTCTATATTAATATCAACAATAATATCTGCCATTCTAACACCCACAACTGATGTTTTTTCAATGCTTTTTATGCTTATCCCATTAATCGTATTTTATGAAATTGGTATCTTAGTATCTTATTTAGCTTATAAAGAGCGTTGATAAAAATTTCAATAATTGTAACCTTACCTAGTTAATTTTGGAGGTTTAAAAATGAATCTAGTCTCGTCTAAACATATAGAAGAATTTGTGCAAGGAGAAGTTTTGTATCATGGAGCTATTCAAGTAACTCCTTTTAGAAATAGAGAGTATATCAAAAAATTTAATAAAAACTACTCACTGGGAGCTGATTCAAAGTTAGCTGGAAGTCTTGGTTATGTTGATCCGAATATACAAATTAAAAAGCAAAACTTTGGTATTGAATCCCCATCTTTAGTAAGTCAAGGATACCTTTTTAATGTGGGGTTTGGTTTAAGTGTTCATGATATATCATTTAATGCTATTGCAAACCTTTCATATAAAAATCTTAGGTATGGGGTTCCTGCATATGAAGGTGATATCTTATTTGCTACTTCAGAAGTTTTAGGTGTGGAGGTAAAAAAAGATGGTGCATCTAATGGTTCTGTTCAAGTGAAAACTACTATTACAAATCAAGACAGCAAGGTAGTGCTTGAATACGTAAGACAAGTCTTGGTCAGAGCTTCTAAAGGTAAAACTCTAAATACTCAATCAACAATACAAGATCAACCTGAGAGAATCGGGTTAACGGAAGCTATGATGCCATTAAAATTTCAAAATCTACCAAAAAAATTTAATGACGAAAATGTAAAAGCTTATGAGGACTTTGGAATTGATGAAACTTATGAAGGAACCTTTTCCAAATCTATAAGTCTGGTCGATTTCAGTTGGCTTCAGATTTCTACGCTTAATGATGCCAGTGTTCATCATACACCTGGATCCAACTTTATAGGATATGGTGGTGCGGTTAAATCTACTGTCGAAGGTGAGGTTAGCTCCCATATTCCTTATGCATATTTTTTAGGTATGAACTCTGGTTCACATGATGCTCCAACTTACCCAAGTGATATTGTTCAAACAATGTTTGCTTCTAGCAATGAGGATGATGAAAAAATTGTTGGTTCATTTAAAGTTTTAAATAAAGACCTAATAGAGACACGAGATGATTTTGGAATTTTAACTATAGAGCTTTGTGGTGATAAAATTGTCACAGATGCAGGATTAAGTGCATATGAAAAAGCAGGTTTTAAAGGAGTTTCCAAAATTGAAGATAATAAAATAAGGGTTTTGACAATGGAAATGATTGTAGCAATTCCAACAAGGAAGGCTTTTGAATAATGGCCAAAAAATTTCCTATTAAAGACTTAGATCATCCTTTAAAGTACAAATGGAATAAAAAATTTGACTATAACTGGAATACTAAAAGTGATCAAAAAAATTGGGTGCTACCGAAAGTTTTAAAAGATCAAGCATCTTTAATCCCAAATAAAGATTTTTTACAATTCAGCTATGATAAAGCCTTAACCTTTTCTGAAGTTAATAAACTCGCTAATCAAATTGCAAATTCTTTAAACAAGTTAGGGATACGTAAAACAGATAAGGTTTCTGTCTACATGCCCAATTCATTAGAAATTTGCTTAGCTTGGTTTGGTATTTTAAAAAATGGATCAGTAATGGTTCCGATAAACACTGCTTATGTTATGGACTTTCTACAATACATAATCGAAAGCTCAGATTCAAAAATTATAATTATTGCTGAAGAATATCTTGAACGATTGGCAAACATACAAGATAGAATTCCTAACATAGAGAAAGTAATTGTATGGACCAGAAATAATAAAGATTCCTTTGAATCAAATGGATATTCTAAAACTCAGCTTATCTCGTGGAATGATTTTGTCTCAAAAGGTTCTAATCAAGAACCAGAGGTAGAAATCACCCATATGGACCACGCAAGACTGATGTATACGTCAGGAACAACTGGAAAATCGAAAGGAGTTGTTAGGCCTTGTGCAGCCGATTATTCATCAGCCCAAAATTATTCTTCAATTATGGATCTTACATCTGACGATACCGTTTTTACATGCCTTCCACTTTTTCATTCAAATGCAATGGTGATGGGTGTGTACCCAGCAATGATAAGTGGATGCAAAGTTATTGTAGAAGAGAAGTACTCTGCTAGTAAATTTTGGAAATGGATGAAAGACTTTGAAGTAACCAAATTTAATTTAGTAGGCGTAATGTCATACTTTATGTGGAATGCCCCTGTTGTCCCCGAAGAAAAGCAGCACAAAGTAAAGCTTGTTTTAGGTAGCCCTGCACCACATGACATTATTGAAGAATTTATGGAAAGATTTAATATTCTTTTTACCGAAGGTTACGGTTTAACAGAAGTAGGACAATGTACTTTTACTAGACCCAATGAACCTTTTAGAGTAGGGTCTTGTGGAAAAGAATCCCCTGGATATGAAATAAAAATTGTAAATCCAGATACTGATGAAGAGTTACCAAGAAATACTCCTGGAGAACTTGTACTTAGACCAAGAATTCCAAATATATGCTTGCACTACTACTATAAAATGCCAGAAAAAACTGTTTCGGACTTTCGTAACCTATGGTTCCATACTGGTGACTTATGTCGAATGGATGAAGATGGATATATATTTTTTATGGACCGGGTAAAAGACTATATTAGAAGAAGAGGGGAAAATATAAGCTCATTTGAGGTAGAGAACTTGATATCTACCCATCCTAGTATTGAAGAATCTGCTGCGATAGCCGTTAAACTTGATGAACAAGGTCGACACTCTGAAGATGAATTAATGATTGTTATTGTGTTAAAAGAAAATATGACTCTTGACCCCAAGGATTTAATTGAATTTTTACAACCAATTATGCCTAAGTTTATGATTCCAAGATTTGTAAGATTCCGTGACTCATTGCCAAAAACTCCTACAAATAGAGTTCAAAAAGTTAAATTAAGAGATGAGGGAGTCACCAAGGATACTTGGGACGCCCTCAAAAAATAAACTATTTATCCCAGGGATGCTTTTTTTCTGGTTTTTGTTTATATGGGTTTTCTTTATCTGGATGAAAATACTTAAATGTATTTACATGTTGATCTGTATAAGATCCAGGTGGATAATATTTGTCATAAAAATCTAGATCAAGATTCTGCGCTTGAAAAACTAATCTCATATACATTGGATCAACAAATGCAGGAAATGAGCCATAAGTATTATAAATATAATCTGCTACGGACTTAACAATTTCATTTGTTGTATCTGTAGGTCTTGGAGCTTGAACTAAGTGCTTATCAGGCTCTTCATATGGAAAAGGTTTTTTGCTGTCCCAAGCAGCCCATTTATGTTCATCCATTTTATCGAATGCATCGGACATTGTTTTATAATAAGGAGGGCAATATCCTTCAAAAATTCCGTCCTTGCCTACAGGTCTTGTAGGGCCAGATTTTGGCTGCTCAAACCTGAATCCAAGACCCTTAAAAAGCTCAGGGTTTGATCCTAGGGTAAACCTAGGAATAAGGCCTGTAAATGTCCAGCCACCAAGACCTAGTGCTTGTAGCGCTAAGGACATATTTTGACAGATAAATGCTTGTTCGACATTGAGACCGGTTAATATTCTAACTTCAAGGTCATATAAAGACATTTTAACTTCTTCTTTAATTCTCCCTTCAGCTATCCACTTGTCCTGTCCACAAGAGCAATTATTTTTTTCATCCCAAATATTGAATGCATATGTACTGCTACAATAAAGTGTTAATAGATTAAGATATTCTTCCGTAATATCTGTTACTGGTATAAAAGTTGTAGTTCCAGGCTTATTTGTATTCCATTGATTAAAGTCAAAGAGGCCTGGCATCTTATCTGGCAGATTTGCTCTACCATCTTCTAACTTAACTAAACCTTCTCGATATAGCTCTAACAATCTTTCGATTTTATCATTTACATTCATCCTAAAAAATACGTCTAGCTCCTTATCTTTAGGGAGCATATGTTTGACATCTACATAATACAATCCACTATCGTTAGTAAAAAATAATTCTGTTCCATGATTATTACATGCAGAAGGCCAGGTTCTACCAGTCCATTGACAGAGTAAATCAATCCCATTTTCAGGTGGTAAATCAGCTAAACATAATCCTGTTAGTCCTGTTCCAGCCCATACCAACATTGCTTCTTGGAACTCAGTTAAAGGGACCGGATCGATTTCAGACTTATAGCCTAATGTGCTATCTGAGGGCAATTCCATTCCTAGTCCAAATCTTCTAGACCTTCTATTAAAGATTGCTTCAAATAAAGGATATTTAAGTGCAGCCTCATAATTTACCTTGCCATTTGATTTTCCATTTTTTTTTGTCATAACACTACCTCTCCATATTCAGTAATTATTATAAGTTATTTTTAAAAATTAAAAAAGTATTTAGCTTGAAGCTTGCTTCTTAGTTTCAATTTTTTCTAGTTCTTTTATCGCTAATTTAACTGTTGAAATCCCCAAAGTGGAGCATTTTGGCCTTGAAAGTGCTAGCTCTTCACCAATAATATCAGTAATAATCTCTGGCCCCATATTCATTATTTCCTTAGTAGACTTTCCCAAGACAACCTCTGAAATAATTGATGTTCCAGCTTGACTTACTATGCACCCTTCTCCTTCAAATTTAAAATCAGTAATTATGTCATCTTCAATTTTTAAACAAATGGTAACAATATCTCCACAGCCAGGGTTCCCACCATTTTGTAAAATATCACATGAATGTGTTTCTTTCTCATCGCTTAGAGAACCCGAATTTCTCGGGTTCTCATAATGATCAAGAATAAAATCCATCAATTCCTGTTTATCTTTTGTCAAATCCAGCCTCTTTATTTTTCAATAGGTGCTTGAACAAGATTTCCCCATTCTGTCCATGAACCATCATAGTTTTTAACACTATTGTATCCAAGCAAATAAGTAAGTACAAACCATGTATGCGAAGATCTTTCACCTATTCTACAATAAGCTATAACATCATCATCAGGTTTCAATCCTGCACCATTTTGATAAATTTCAATTAGTTCATCTGCGGATTTAAATGTTCCGTCCTCATTTGCGGCTGTAGCCCAAGGAACACTCTTAGCATTAGGTATATGACCACCTCTTAAAGCTCCCTCCTGAGGATATGCCTCCATGTGAAGCATTTCGCCCGAAAATTCTTTCGGTGATCGAACATCAATCAATGCACCCAAAGATGCACTATGCTCTTTAACTTCTTCCCTAAACGCTCTAATTCCTAAATCTACTTTTGAAACTTTATAATCTGTCGGTTCAAGAGAAGGTACATCTTTAGTTAAAGGTTTTTTCTCTTCAATCCACTTTTGTCTACCACCGTTCATAATTATACATTTTGCATGGCCATAGATTTTAAATGTCCACAAAGCGTAACAAGCCCACCAGTTACTTTTATCACCATAAAAAACAACAGTATCATCAGGTGAAATTCCTTTTGATGACATAAGTTTCTCAAAATTTTCCTTATCAATATAGTCTCTAATTAGATTGTCTTGGAGCTCTGTCTCCCAATCTAATTTTATTGCGCCTTCAATATGACCAATATCATACAAAAGGATATCCTCATTAGACTCAACAATTTTAATTCCTGATTTATCTTTATTTTCAAGAACCCAATCAGTTGAAACCAATAATTCTGGGTTTTTATATTCTGCCATCTTACTCCTCCATCTAGCTTTTAAAAAAGACTAGAAAAAAATTAAATTTTAAATTTATAACTAGTACTATTTGTAGTTACAACAACACGAATTTGTAAAGTTGCAACAACAAGTGTCAGCAAGGCAAGCATGCAATACACTTATTATTTTAACCATAACAAACTCCAAAAATATATTTGTAACTCAAAGAGAAAGGACATTGAACAACGCCCTTACTCTATTTAGCAATTATTTTGAGTCGCTGCAATTAGAGTTAAATGACGACCTTTAGATTATATCATTGAAATAAAATAAAAAGCAAGAATATATTTATTTTGAAATTGAATTCATTAGGTTATTATTTATTGATGAGCGAAGATAAAGAAGAAATAAAAGAGAATTCTCCAGTTGAAGAGGAAGTCAAAACTGAAGAGGCCACTACGGAAGAAGAAATTTCTGAAGAGACACATGTGGTTCTTTCATATCCTGAACGAGTTCCTAATGCTGAAAAGGGTGCCGATCATGCACATGCTTATGTAATGATAAAAGTTCTAGGAATATTAATTATTTTTTCTTTAGTAATTGCAAAATTTACTTCACCCTTTTAAGTCATTTATATGAGTATTAAGAAATTTTGATGTTTGAGAATTCTTAGATAACACAAAGTCTTTTTTTAAACCTTGGAATGTTAAAAATCCGCCAGCACTTCCACCATCAGGCCCTAAATCAATAATATAATCTGAGGCATTAATTATTTCCAAATTATGTTCAATTATTACGACTGTGCTCCCTGATTCTCTTAACTTATAAATGACTCCCAGAAGTTTATCTATATCCTCATAATGCAACCCAATAGTGGGCTCGTCTAATATATATAAAGTTTTCCCTGTATTTTTCTTAATCAATTCTTTAGATAACTTTATTCTTTGAGCCTCACCTCCTGACAAAGTAGTTGCATCTTGGCCTAATTTTAAATAACTCAAACCAACAGAATTAATTAGATCGATTTTATTTTGTAAAATTGGAAATCCTGAAAAAAAGTTTGAGGCTTCACTAAAAGTCATATTTAAAACATCAGTGATGTTTTTACCCCTATATAAAATACTTAAAGTTTCTAAATCAAATCTTTTTCCTTCACATGATTCACATTGAACATTAACATCAGGAAGGAAACTCATCTCGATTTTGATGTTTCCTGCCCCTGAGCATTCAAAACAGCTTCCTTCTTTTACATTAAAAGAAAACCTACCAGGAGAGAAGCCTTTCATTCTTGATTCTGGTAATGAAGCAAAAATCTCTCTTATAGTACTAAAAATTCCTGTATATGTAGAAGGATTAGATCTTGGAGTTCTACCAATTGGTGATTGGTTAATATTAATAATTTTATCAAAATGCTGGTGTCCATCAATGTTATCAATATGATTCGGCAAGGACTTGTTTTTTAAATTAATTAACGATGATAAAGACTCATATATTGTGTGAACAACCAAAGAACTTTTTCCTGATCCTGAGACACCTGTAACACTGGTAATCTTTCCGACTGGTAATTTAACATTGATATTTTTTAAATTGTTCAATTTGGCACCACTAATAGATAAATAATTTTGAATAGGAGCTTCACATTCAACAACATTTATTTTCTTCTTTTTTGACAAGTAAAGACCGGTCAAAGAAGATTTATTTTTAGCAATGCTATCTGGGGATCCAGTTGCAACAACAGTTCCACCATTAGTGCCAGCGCCAGGACCTATATCAATAATGAAATCTGCACATTTAATTGTTTCTTCATCATGCTCAACTACCACTACAGTATTTCCTCTATCCTTTAATAGTTTAAGAGACTGTAGCAACATTCTATTGTCCCGAGGATGTAAGCCAATTGTAGGCTCATCTAAAACATAAGTTACTCCCGTTAAATTGGCTCCTAGCTGTGAGGCTAATCTTATTCTTTGCGCCTCCCCTCCAGACAAAGTAGGAGCCGTCCTATCTAAGCTTAAATATCCTAAGCTAACACTAGATAAAAATTCTAGTCTTGATAAAATTTCATCTTTAATTTTTTTCCATATTAATTCTGATGTACCTTTAAAAGATATGGATAAGAAAAATTTTTTACATTCCTCCACGGTAAAATTACATATTTCAGAGATATTATGGCCACCTATGAGTACACCGAGCGCCTCCTCTCTAAGCCTCTGACCACCACAAGAGCTGCAACGCTCCATTGTTCTATATTTTGAAAGATTCTCTTTAATCTCATCTGTTCTAGAAGATTCGTACCATTTTTCAAGAATATCTATTACTCCTTCAAATGAAACAGAATCACCGAAGAGAATCTTATTTTGATTCTTTAATGTTAGTTCCTCAAAGGGGACATCGTTCTTAATAGAACTAGATTTTAAAAAATTATTAATAATCTTTTTATAAAAAGTTGAATTCTTAAAAGGGGCCAAGGCTCCTTCTTTTATAGATTTTGATTTATCAGGGATAATCAACTCTGAATCAAACTTTGTAAAATATCCCATACCTTCACATTCTTTACATTGCCCAAATGGGCTGTTAAATGAAAAAAACCTTGGGGAAATTTCAGGAAAAGTTTTATCGCACTTAGTACAAGATAAATTTTTGTTAAAAATTTTTCTAATCTTAGCCGATTCTAAAATCACTACACCAAGCCCATAAGTAAGAGAGGTATCTATGGACTCTGATATCCTATTAATATTCTTCTTCTCTACTTTAAGACTATCGACATAGACCTCTATTGTATGTTTTTTTTGTTTTTCTAAATTAATTTCTTTATTTAAAGAGATAATTTTTCCATCGATTCTAATTTTTGAAAATAGCTTACTAGCATCAGATATTTCTTTTTTAAACTCCCCTTTTTTACCTAACGCTATGGGATAATAAATTTGTAAATTTTTATCTTTAAACTCTTTATTAATGAAGCTTAGTATTGAATCAATTGGTGCTGAATCTATTGATGTTCCACAGCATCTTATCTCACCGACCCTTGCAAAAAGCAACCTAAGGAAGTCATAAACTTCCGTTATAGTTGCAACTGTTGATCTCGGATTTCGCATAAATGTTTTTTGATCAACTGAAATCGTAGGAGATAAGCCCGAAATAGAATCTAAATCTGGTTTTTCAAATTTATCAATAAATTGTCGAGCATAATTAGATAATGATTCTAAATATTTTCTTTGACCTTCTGCAAATATAGTGTCAAAAGCTAAAGTAGATTTTCCAGATCCACTTACTCCGGTCAATACAGTGATAGACCCACGTGGAATTTTAACATCTATATTTTTAAGATTATTTTGTCTTATTCCTTTAATATTAATGTTCTTCACTTTTATAGCTTAACCAAAAGAATCAATATTTGTTTTGGTTTGTTAACCAATAAAAAAATTCTAAATCTTGTTTCTTCCTTGAAAGTTCAGGGTGCCATTGAACGCCTATCACTTTTCTCTTTTTATCTTCAAAAGCTTCAATAATACCATCACTTGTTATAGCTGAAACCTTTAAAGATTTAGCCAAAACATTAATTGATTGATGATGGTAGCTATTAACATTAGACTTGGAAGCATTAAATAATTTAGATAATAATGAATCATTTGAAATGGAAATTTTATGTTTTACCCCGTTCCTATGTTCAATGGCAGATGGTAGACATGAATTAATATCTTGGTGCAGGTTCCCGCCTAAGGCAACGTTAATAAGCTGCATTCCTCCACAAATACCTAAAATTTTTTTCTTTAATTTAATTCCAGACATAATATATAAAAGTTCACTAATGGTTCTATTCTTATCTAATGGATTTATATGCTTGGTTTTTTTTTCACCGTAAAATAATGGGTCTATGTCTCTACTTCCAGTAATCAATATTGAATCGACAGCTGAGACTATTTTAGAAATATTTTTTTTCTCAGTAGTCATTGGAAGATAAAAAGGAATTCCACCAGCGCTAATTACTTTTTTAGAATATAAGATTTCTGATTCATAAAATTTACCTTTTATATCGCAAGTTATTCCAACAATTGTTTTTCTCATATTATTATTATCAAATATTTTATAGACTTTTAAAAATTCTTTTATTTTTATAATTATCATATAGTCTTACAGTCATGAATAATAAGTTTGATGTGATTGTTATTGGTGGAGGACATGCAGGTTGTGAAGCAGCTTTGTCGGCTTCCAGACTTGGGGCTAAAACATTACTTTTAACTGCAAATCTTGATACTATTGGGGTTATGTCATGCAACCCATCTATAGGTGGTGTCGGCAAGGGACATTTAGTTCGTGAAATAGATGCACTTGGTGGAGAGATGGGAAAAGCTGCTGACTATTCTTCCATACAATATAGGAGATTAAACACAAAAAAAGGCCCAGCAGTTCAAGCAACTAGAGTTCAAGCAGATAGGAATTTATACAGAATTTATATGAAAAAGACTATAGAAAATCAAGAAAACTTGTTGGTAAAACAAAGACTTATCCACTCCTTGATTGAAAAAAATTCCCAGATAGTCGGTGCAGAAACATCATATGGCGAAAAGTTTACTTGTAAATGTCTTGTTATCACTCCAGGGACATTCCCTAATGGTCTCATACATGTAGGAGATAAAAAGACCAGTGCGGGTCGATCAGGTGAAGCACCTACAAAAGAAATTTCAAATTCATTTAAAGAACTTGGGCTTAATTTAGGTAGACTTAAAACAGGGACGCCTCCTAGACTGGATGGTAAAACAATTGACTGGGAAAAAACAACAGAACAACCTGGGGATAAATACCCACTGCTTTTTTCGTTCGAAAGTACAAGTGTAAAGAACCCCCAATTGCCTTGCCATATAACATATACAAACGAGCAAACTCATAAGATAATAAACAATAATCTTCATAAATCCCCAATGTATTCCGGGGAAATTGAAGGAGTCGGCCCAAGATACTGTCCCTCTATTGAAGATAAAATAGTTAAATTTGCTGACAAAGATAGACATCAAGTATTTCTGGAGCCCGAAGGGCTGAATACTAGGGAAATTTATCCTAACGGTATCTCCACAAGTCTTCCTATAGAAGTTCAAATAGAAATTATTAATAGCATCAAGGGTCTAGAAAATGCTGACATTGTAAGACCTGGGTATGCGGTTGAATATGACTACTGTGATCCTAGAGACCTTAAAGCTACCTTAGAATCAAAAAAAATTAAAAATTTATTCATGGCAGGTCAGATAAACGGAACAACTGGTTACGAAGAGGCCGCTGCACAAGGTCTTATTGCTGGAATTAACAGTGCCCTTAAATCTAAAGAAAAGGATTCTATAATTTTAAAAAGGTCAGAATCTTATATAGGAATATTAATCGACGACTTAGTAACATTAGGTGTTGATGAACCCTATAGGATGTTTACATCAAGAGCAGAACATAGACTCCTTCTAAGGGATGATAATGCTGATTTTAGATTGACACCTATAGGTTATGAAATTGGATTAATTAAACAAAAAAGATTTGATATTTTCAAAGCAAAACAAAATTCTTTTAATGATATAATGACCGAATTAAATGATTCAAGAATTGTTCCTAACAAAAAGAATAATTCCTTTTTAAGTAAAATTGGAACTTCTCCACTTAAAAAACCAACATCATATAAAGAAATCTTAAGAAGACCAGAAGTCTTTTATGATAATTTAATGGAACTGGATAGCGGCTTAAATAAATTTGAAAATAAAATTATGCAATCCCTAGTTGAGAATGAAATTAAATATGAGGGATATATAGCCAGACAAAACGCTGATATTCAGCAGGCTGCTAAACTTCAAGATGTCAGAATCCCATCTAGTTTAGATATAAATCTTATTCCCGGTCTTTCAAATGAACTAAAACAAAAATTATCTAGGATTCAGCCTGAAACTATTGGGCAAGCATCTAGAATTTCAGGAATCACACCAGCCGCAATTAATATCCTAATGGTTTATATTAAAAAAAATGAAGCTTTAATTCCACGAGAAATTTGAACCTATTTCATTATATCTTTAATCTCAGATAATGTTGAAACTGGGAGTTGGCAAGTTTTATCCTTGCAAATATAAATTTGAAATTCATCTGAAAGTTCAGGCAAAAAGGTTGCCGAGTCACCTAATATATTTTTATATTTAATGATATCATTATTAGAAGATAAGTAATAAATTGACTTATTAACATAAGTCATTTCTCTTAGATAATTTATCACCTCATTTTCATAATTTAGTTCTTTATTGGGATTCATAATAACTATTTGAACATTCTCCTCTAAAAGAATTAAATGATTTGCTAAAAATTGTGCTAAGTTTATTGGAAATTTTTTTGCCATTTCACCCAGCTGAAGTGAAAGTTTATTAGATTTATCTAATATTGAACTATCATTAAAATATTGGCCAATGTTCACCATCCCATATAAAGCAACAGAGTTTCCTGATGGAATAGCACCATCTAAAAGATTTTTTTGCCTTACTATAACATCAACCGACCCTATAGGTGTTGCATAAAAAGAACCCTTAGTGTTGTCCCAAAAAAGGTTAATCATCTTGTGGCAAACATTCTTTCCGAATTTTAAATAGTCTGAATCCAAAGTTGCTTCATATAAGTCTATGCTTGCTTTTAGCAGAAAAGCATAGTCATCAATTAATCCATTAATAGATGCATCCCCATTTCTATAACAATGATATAAAGAAAAATCATCTTTAACCATCGCTCCTTTTAAGAAATTAAAACTAGAAATAGCAGAATCTAAATAATCTTGGCGATTAAAAATAATTGATGATTTACATAGAGATGAAATCATCAAACTATTCCAGTCGGTTAAAATCTTATCATCTAAACTTGGTCTAATCCTTTTGTCTCTGGAAATTTTCAGCTTAGCCTTAATTCTATTAGACTCTTCTAAAATTGAATCATGATCTATGGAAAAAATAGATGAAAAAGATTCTAAATCATCTTTAAGATAAATTATATTTTTTCCATTTTTCTTTTTGGTAACCTCTTCATTGAAATTCCCCTCAGAATCAATGCTGTACAAATGCTCAAAAAAAGCTGACTCATCTTTAGTTAGAATTTTTTGAATCTCATCAAGTCCCCATGTATAGAAAGCACCCTCTTCTCCTTCACTATCTGCATCCTCAGCTGAAAAGAATCCCCCCTCAGGAGACTTTAAAATCTCTTCAGTATATAAGAATATTTCATTAGTAGTTTCTTCAAAAACATTTTTTTTAGATAATCTGTAGGCCTCTGCCAATGATTCCATAATCATAGCTTGATCGTAAAGCATTTTTTCAAAATGAGGGACCACCCATTTAACATCTGTAGAGTATCTATGAAAACCAAATCCTATATGATCAAAAATGCCACCCAGCCTCATATTTTCCAGCGTTTGCTCTACCATCCTCTTTGCATCATTATTATTAAACAAAGAATAAAATTTTGATAAAAAAATCATATTTTGTGGACTTGGAAACTTTGGAGCTTCTCCAAACCCCCCGTACTTTTCATCATAAAAATCTTTAATGCTTTCAAATATTTCTTTTAGATCCTTTTTTTCAATGAAACTGTCTGGAACATTGGGGTTTGAAACTTCTTTTAATGAACTATAAATTGATTCACATGAAGTTAAAACATCATCTCTTTTATCAACCCAAACCTCTTTAACTTTAGGAAGAAAATCGCAAAGCCCAACCGATCCCTTAGTTGAATTTTTTGGAAAATAAGTACCTGCAAAAAAAGGTATTTTATCTGGTGTTAGGATTACTGTTAATGGCCATCCTCCACGTTTTGTCATCATTTGACAAACAGCCATATAAATACTGTCAAGATCAGGTCTTTGTTCCCTATCGACCTTAATTGAAATGAAATCTTTATTGAGAATTTTTGCAACTTCTTCACTTTCAAAAGACTCTTTCTCCATAACATGACACCAATGGCATGTTGAATAACCAATTGATAGAAATATCGGAAAGTCTTTGTCCTTTGCTACTTGAAAAGCTTCTTCAGACCAGGGATACCAGTCAACGGGATTGGTGGAATGTTGAAGCAGGTAGGGGCTGTTTTCTTTAGCTAATTTATTTTTCATCATCAATCTCTCTGTTTACCTTTTTTATATCTTCCCAAATCAATTTCTTCTTAGAGCTATCTTTTATTAATAAATCTAGGTCCAAAGTACAAAGTAAATTGAAACCATTGAAATTATAAAATTTATTTCTTAATTCATCTAATGGTTTATCTGTATTCAAAATTAATTGAGAATTTTTTTCCCCTAAGCTTACTATTACGAGAGGTAGGATGAAATCGACTTCTTTTTGAATAAGACTTACTAATTCTTCACGATTGGTGATTGGGGAACTCTCTTTAAAGAAAGGGTCGGTATCGATTATCGAAACATTTTCATGCTTAAGATTCATACCTTTTGTAATAATATTGCCAAATAATTTTCCTTCCTCTGAACTCTTGTTATTTAAATTGCTACCAATAAAAAGCACTTTAACATTAGAGGCATTGTTATTTTTATCATTAGAGTGATCTACTATATTATGCAACTCAAGCATTTTTTTATCAGAAATCAAAAGACCATGCACCCCTAAGGATTTTAATAATCGGGTTTGATTCATCAGCTTTTGCTTTACTAAATTTTTATCTTGAAGATTCATGGTATATATATAAAACTAAACTATAAATTGTTTTTGGCAAAAAAAGATATGGAATATAATTTTATAGATATTGAAGAAAAATGGCAAAAAAATTGGGAGCAGAGTTCTCTTTTTTGCCTAGATGAGAATAGTAAAAAACCAAAATACTACATTCTTGAAATGTTCCCTTATCCATCAGGAAAAATTCATATGGGTCA
>CEOF01070911.1_pt1 | contig 37583 bp, 32 predicted proteins | sample 361311 | NCBI WGS metagenome assembly CEOF01 (sample SAMEA2619667, study PRJEB7988) | marine metagenome | biome: marine biome (ENVO:00000447); feature: surface water layer (ENVO:00002042); material: "saline water (ENVO:00002010), including plankton (ENVO:xxxxxxxx)" | depth 5 m
GTATAATTTTTATATCCATTTTCAGTCCTCTTTAAACTGAAACCTGAAAAGACTCTTCTAGTTTCCCAGTCACCATGAATACCATAAAAAATATTTTTTGTTCTTTCAGGGTTAATGCCAGACTGAAAATATAAATTTCTTTGTGAATTTTTTGTATTTTTCCTATTTAATAAATAAGTCAATTTTAGAAAAGAATAATTTTTATTGAAAAGTTTATCTTCGAGAAACTCTACACCTATTGAATATTTATAAGTTGGCGAGTAATGGTAATACATAGAATTTTTTATATTATCCGATAAAACCATAACTGTATGACCACCATTATAAGAAATTGGTCTTGCCTCAGCATTTGTTATGAAAAAAATAATTATAAACATCTGTATAAATATACCCATAGGGGGTATAGTATATTTTTAAAAAATATTGTCAATTATTTAGGAATAAAAACTATTCCCACTCAATAGTTCCGGGTGGTTTTGAGGTAATATCATACACAACCCTATTAATACCTTTAACTTCATTAATGATTCTTGTACTTACATTTGCTAAAAATGACTGATCATAAGGGTAATAATCTGCTGTCATACCATCTAAAGAGGTAACAGCCCTTAAAGCACAAACATATTCATAAGTTCTTTCATCCCCCATAACTCCAACAGTTTGCACAGGTAGAAGAACAGCAAAAGCTTGCCAAATTTTATTATAGAGGCCAGCTTTCTTAATCTCATCGATATAGATTGTATCTGCCTTTCGAAGAATTTCTATTTTATCATTTGTTATTTCACCAGGTATTCTAATTGCCAAACCAGGGCCGGGAAATGGATGTCTTTCAATAAAATGATCTGGAATACCCAACTCTCTTCCTAAATCTCTTACTTCGTCCTTAAATAACTCCCTTAAAGGCTCAACTAAATCCATTTTCATTCTCTCAGGAAGGCCCCCAACATTGTGATGACTTTTGATTGTAACAGATGGTCCTCCAATAAAAGAAACACTCTCAATTACATCAGGATATAATGTCCCTTGGGCAAGAAAGTCAGCGCCTCCAATTTTAGTAGCCTGCTGATCAAAAATATCTATAAATTTAGAACCTATAATCTTTCTTTTTTTCTCAGGATTACTAACACCATTTAGGTCCTCTAGAAAATCTCTCCTTGCATCGACATGAATTAAAGGAATATTAAAATGATCTTTAAACATATTAATAACTTCCTCAGTTTCATTTTCTCGCATAAGACCTGTGTCAACATAAATACAGGTTAGTTGCTTACCTATTGCCTCGTGAATTAGAACAGCAGTAACAGAAGAATCTACACCTCCAGATAATCCACAAATTACAGTTCTTTTCCCAACTTGTTTTTTAATTCCTTCAATCGCAATTTCCTTAAAAGACTCTATTCTCCAATCACCTGAGCATTCGCATATCTGATGAGTAAAATTTTTCAACATTTTTGCGCCATTTGGAGTGTGAATAACTTCAGGATGGAATTGAACACCATAAATATTTTTTTTTTCATTTGATATAGCTGCAAAGGGAGCATTTTCGCTTTTAGCTATGACATTAAAACCCTCAGGAATTTGAGTAACTTTATCTCCATGACTCATCCAAACCAGTTCATTTGTATTTTCTTTAAAATTATTAAAAAATTTTGATTTTCCTATAATATTAATATTTGCACGTCCAAACTCTCTTTTGGTTGAATGCTCAACCTTTCCACCTAATTGAGAGCAAAGTGTTTGTTGCCCATAACAAATTCCTAAAATAGGTACACCAAAATTTATAACTTCATTTGAAACTTGAGGTGAGGAGCCATCAATTGTAGAAGCAGGTCCCCCTGATAAGATTATACCCTTAGGTTTAATTTTCTCGAGACCATCCTTCCATTTTGTATATGGAAAAATTTCAGAATAAACACCATTTTCTCTCACCCTACGAGCAATTAATTGAGTAACCTGGCTGCCAAAATCCAAAATTAATATCTTGTCATTTTCATGGACTTCATTCATCTAAGTTCTCGTTTTTAGAAATACTATTTTGATAAGCCTTTTGTTCTTTTTGACTTAAAGATGATTGTAGCATTTTCAATTCATTACAACCAGAACAAGAGTTTTTTAAAATTGCTAGTTTCTCTTTAGCATCATCAAGATTATTCAAGGATATATTATTTTCTGCACTCCAATATAGTCCCTCTTTTAAAAAAGGATTTATTTCGAGTGATTTTTTAAAATAGCTTTCTGCTTCATTATATCTTTTATTTTTCCGAAGAATATTTCCAGCTACTGCCCAAGCATAGGAGTTTGCTGGGTCTGCAACTAGCGCTTGTCTAGATAGTAAAATAGATAGCTCTGTATCAGTATCAAAAATAATTAAAGCCTTATCTGAAATATTATTTGAGGTTTGATTAAGAGAAATCTGTCCTGACAAAATTATTACAAAAAAAGTTATAAGGAAAAAAATTTTTGTTTTGTACAAACTTAACCTCTGACGGGATAATTGGGTGCTTCACGCGTCACCAAGACATCGTGAGTATGGCTTTCAGTGAGTGAGGCAGGAGAAATTCTAATAAATTTAGTTTTAGTCTGAAAATTTTTAATGGTCTTATTTCCTGTATACCCCATTGAGGCTCTCAAACCACCAACCATTTGATAAATAATATCTTGAACTGATCCTGTATAAGGAACTTGACCTTCTACACCTTCAGGAACTAATTTTTCGTTACTGCCCAAGTCAGATTGAAAATATCTATCCGCGGATCCTTCAGCCATAGCTGCAACGGAACCCATGCCCCTGTATGATTTAAACCTTCTGCCTTGATGTAAAAATATTTCTCCCGGAGCTTCAACTGTACCAGCAAATAAAGAACCAATCATTGCTACATCTGCTCCAGCAGCTAGTGCTTTTGCAAAATCACCTGAAAACTTTATACCTCCATCCGCTATGACTGGTATTCCAGTTTTATGAGCTTCAGATGCACAATCAATTATTGCTGAGAGTTGAGGAACCCCAACGCCAGCAACAATTCTAGTTGTACATATAGATCCTGGTCCAATACCAACCTTTATACAATCTGCACCAGCATCAATTAGAGACTTGGTTGCTTCTTTCGTAGCAACATTTCCAGCTATTAATTGGACTGATTTTGATAACTTTTTTATCCTTCTTACAATTTTTGAAACTTGTGAGGAATGGCCATGCGCAGTATCAACGATAATTAAATCAACACCAGCATCGATTAAACCTCTAGCTCTATCAAAACCTTGATCACCAACAGATGTAGCTGCAGCAACCCTTAATCTTCCCTGATCATCTTTACACGCTGTAGGATGTAATTGAGATTTTTCTATATCTTTAACGGTAATTAAACCAATACACCTATATTTTTTATCAACTACTATTAACTTTTCTATACGGTGTTTATGAAGCTCTTCTTTTGCTCTTGATTGACTAACCCCTTCACTAACAGTGATTAAATTATCTTTTGTCATAAGTTCAGATACTTTTTGATCTTTATTGGAAGCAAACCGAACATCACGATTTGTAATAATCCCTTGAAGTTTCTTAGTTTTTAAATCTGTGACAGGAATACCTGATATATTATGAATTTCCATAAGATTTAATGCTTCTTTTAGAGTCTGATCTGGGCTAATTGTAACTGGATTTATAACCATTCCTGATTCAAATTTCTTTACTTTTTTAACTTCAGCAATTTGTTGATCTACGGATAAATTTCTATGAATAACTCCCAAACCTCCTGCCTGAGCTAAAGCTATAGCCATTTTAGACTCAGTAACTGTATCCATAGCAGCTGAAATAAGAGGAATAGATAAACTTATTTTTTTTGTAATTTTGGTTTTAATATTTGCCTCAGAAGGCAGGACAGAAGACTCTCCTGGTTCAAGTAAAACATCATCAAAAGTTATACCTTCACGAATCTTCATATCAACTCCTAAAAAAAGGTTGTGTTGACGACTGCTTATAACCTATCTTGAAATAAGTTCAAATAAATTTTAATAATTTTAAATTAACCCTTAAAGTCTTTTGCTATTAGATAAGTTTCAGGAGAAGCTTTCCTGCTTGCGTCAGGCTTAAAATGTTTAATTGATTTAAAATTATTTTTTAAACTTAATAAAAGTTCTCCGTGAGTACCTCCCTGAAAAACTTTTGCACAAAAAATTCCTCCGGGCTTTAAAAACTCAGTGGCATATATTGCCGCTAACTCAGCAAGTGCTTGAGTTCTTATATGATCTGTTTGTTTGTGACCAGTTGTTGAAGCTGCCATATCAGATAAAACAATATTAAATTTTTCACTGTTTAATTTTCTAATTAGATTTGAAGAATTTTCGTCTGACAAATCGGCTTTTAAAATCAATGCATTCTTTATATCAGTCATATCCAAAATATCTACCGCTACGATTAATCCGCCTGACTTTTCAAGGGCAACTTCGGTCCAACTTCCAGGAGCAGCACCTAAATCAAGAACTGAATCACCCTTTTTAAAAATATTAAACTTCTCATCAATTTGAATAATTTTATAAGCCGCTCTTGACCTTTTACCTTCAGATTGAGCCAGCCTTACATAAGGATCATTTATTTGTCTCTGAAGCCACCTAGTAGACGAATTTTTTCTTCTTCTAGCGGTTTTAACAACTTCCTTTGTGGTCCTAAAAATTTTTTCTTTTTTAGTCATATTCTTATCTTATATGTTATTATTATTCAGGAATAATAAATAAACCCAAAAAAACAATATAATTAGAAAAATGATACCTGTCGATAACTCTTCAAATTTTGGATATTATAAGCCAAATATTATTGTAAAAATTATCATTACTATAACTAGAAGTATTGGAAAAAATTGGTTTTCTAAAAGGATTATTTTCTTTTTAAGAAAAATTGCCATTATATTGTCAGAAGATTGTATAGATACAGAATTATTTAATTCAAAGTTAAGACTATACACTAAAGGTAATGTAAGCGAAAAAAGAGCACTTTTTTCCCCTCAAATTTTTGAAAAAGATGAGAGAGATTTTATTGCAAATATGTCTAAAGATAATTCAATATTTATAGATATAGGATCAAATATAGGACTTTATTCTTTTTCAGTTGGTAATATTTATAAAACTTTCAAAAATACTAAAATTTTCTCAATTGAGCCTAATCCATTTCTTTTTGAAAGATTAAAATATAATGTATCTCAAAATATGGATGTGCCTATTTTTCCCAGAGAAATTGCCATTATGGATAAATCCGGAAAATTTAAACTCGATACTCCCAATGAAAATTTGGGTCAAGGTAAAATATCTGATACAGGCAAACATTCAGTAATCGCAAAAAGTCTAATTGACTTTATTAACGATGAAAAGATTAAAAATATTTCAGCAATAAAAATTGATGTAGAGGGAAATGAAGAAAATGTTATTATTCCATTTATTGATAAGGTTGAAAAAAATTTATTGCCATCAATTATTATTATCGAAAATAATTATAACTCATGGAAAATTGATTTAATTAATAAATTGAGTGAAAAAGGATATTTAATAAAAAATAAAACAAGGATGAATTATATTTTAGAGTTAACTATATAATTAATTATCCTTTAAACTAAATTATAATTGGAGAATAGCTTGACTAAATATAAATCTATCATTGTTGATTATCCTATTGATCAAATATCTAGGGTTACACTCAATAGACCTGATAAAAGAAACTCCCTTAGTGCAAATCTCAGAACAGAGTTATTTGAGGTTCTCGAGAAAAATGATCAAGACGAAAATATAAATGCAACCATTATAAGAGGTTCTGGCAAAGCTTTTAGTGCGGGTTACGATCTAACGGGAGATTTAGATGAAAAGGATCCATATTATACAGCTGGAGGTTTAGGGTATTGGCCAAGACATGTAGTTGAAGGATGTTTTAAAATTTGGGATTTAGCAAAACCAGTTATTGCCCAAATTCACGGATACTGTCTTGCTGGCGGTACTGAGTTAGCTCAATCTTGTGATCTAGTATATGTGGCGGATGATGCAATAATTGGATATCCAGTTGTAAGAAATATCTCACCGCCAGATAATCAGTTTTATCCCTGGGTTGTTGGAATGAGAAAATCAATGGAATTAATGTTAACTGGTAATTCAATGAGTGGAATAGAGGCAGTTAGTTGTGGTTTTGCCAATCAATCCTTTTCCAAAAAAAATTTAGATGAAGAGGTTTTAAAAATTGCTAAAAATGTTGCTGGTGTTCCTAGAGATGTTCAACAATTTAATAAAAGAGCAATCCATAGGCAAATGGAAATAATGGGAATAAGATCCGGAATAAGAGCAGGCACAGAAATGCAACAATTATCTATGCATACTAAATCAGCAAGAGATTTCTTTAAAAAAGTAAAGGAAAAGGGACTAACTAGAGCTTTATCTGATAGAGATTCAAAATATGGTGATTATAGAGAAGAGGATAAAAATAAAAAAAACTGATGAGTAAATTTAATGAATGAAAAAGAACGAGTTTTAACTTTAGCTTCAGCAGCAAGAATGACAGGAGTAGAGCAAAACATTCTTAAATCTTTAATTGATGAAGGTAAACTTGAAGCAGTAAAAACAGAGGGTGGTAATTTACTAATTAGTGAGAGCTCATTAAAACTTATTATAGAGGAAACTCAAATTATTGAATTAAACAATAATGAAAATAATTTATCTGAGGATGTAAAAAAATTACTCTCACAAGCAGCTTTTTTTATTGAAAGACAAGAATCAGAATTAAAAATATATAAAGATAGAGAGAAAAAACAAATCTCACTTCTGGAAGGTGCTGAAAGTCATATAAATAAATTTTTAGATCAAATGAATCAACTTCAAAAACAAAATATATCTCTTTCAAACGAAAATAGGGATCTTCTAAAAACACTGATGGAATTAAAATTAAAAAACGAGGGAAAATAATGATATGCATACTAGCCACACTTAAGGTCAAAAAAGAAAAGGAAGCACTATTTGAAAAAACGTTTATTGAGTTATCAAAAAATGTAAGAGAAATAGAAAAAGGAAATATATTTTATCAGATATCAAAAGATAGAGAAGTTGCTAATACCTATATTGTTATGGAACATTACATTGATCAAGAAAGTGTTGATATACATGGGAAAAGTGATCATTTTCGAGATGCTAGTAAAAAATTAGGTGAATACCTAGATGGCGCACCTGTTATTAAAAGATTGGATTCTATCCTCTAATTAAAATAAATTGTATCGTCCAAAAGTTCAGCTTCTGCAGCCTCTGCAGCTAATCTATCGGCTTCTCTTCGAGCTTGCTTTGTCTCAATTACTTTTACCCAACGTCTTGCATCGGCTTCCATATCCTCATAACCTGTAGATCTTTTAAAAGCAAAAAGAGCCGAGTTTTCAAATTTAATACCTTTTTTATTTCTTGTTATACCCAATAATAACCATGCCCTACCAGGATTTTCTAAATCACCTTTTTTAATAGCATATCGAATATTTTTTTCTGCATTTTTCCAATCTTCTTCTTGCATGTAAGTCTGACCCAGACGAAGAAATAAACTTCCATCCTCAGACATTTCAGCAGCTTTAGTTAGAGGTGGTATTGCTTTCTTCCATTCTCGGGCAGATAACCAGGCATTAGCAAGCTGTTCCCAATTTTTTTCTTCATCCTCTATTCTTTCTGCATTTAATTCTTTTTCAAGTATAATTGCAGCCTTATAAGGAACTTCATAGTATAAATAAAGTTGGGCTAGCCTTAGTAATTCACTATGTTTTTCTAACATATCCTTTGAATACATTATTTGCTGAATAGCAAAAGAGTCTTCTTCACGTTTCAGCTCAGCGTACAAAGCAGCAAGTTGTCTATAATAAGTCTTTTTATCTGGAAATCTATATACCATCGCTTCAAGTAGAGGAACAGACTCTTCATATCTATCATCGAATAAAAGAACGGATAAATAAATTTGATACCAATTTTCTCTGGGCTCAGCAGCTTGAAGAACAGCTATTTCAGCATGCGGTTCAGCTTTTCTATAGAATTGTTTCTCTTCAGGTGAGTCTTTTGGAGTTTCAGAAGCAAAATATAAGTAGATTTGAGCTAATAAAGCATGTGCAGATGGTCCAGGTGGATTACCTAATGCCTCGGCATTATCAAACCAATCCAATAATTCTTTTAAGCCTCTATCCCATTGATCAATAGCTAAATAAAGCTGAGCTATTCCAAATTGAAGATCTAATTGAGCTTGTGGCTCAAGAGCATTATATGAAAGGGATTGTTGTAAAAAATCCATTGATTTTGGATAATCTTCTTTTTCTGCATAAACATAACCTTTCAATCTATAAATAGTTGCTTTTTCAAAGTCAGATAACTCTTGAGTACTAAGAAGTCTATCAAGAATTCTTAAAGATTCGTCAGATTTTTCATCTGCAAGAGCTTCTTGAGCTTTTATAAAATCAGTACCTACTTTTTTTGATAAGGTTTGAGTCCTTCTTGCCTTAGGGGGCTTCTTTCTTTCTTTTTTTTGAGCATAAACTTCACTGGAGGTTATTGCATCAAAAACAGTCGATACAGGAATAGCTAATGAGAAAATTAAAACAAAATATATGAATTTTCTAAAAGTTTTTTTCATTTTACCTAGCATCCTCTAATTCATAAGTTATTAAATGTTGGACACCAGCTCTAGGAACGGCTTTACCACCTACTATTCTAGGCTTATATTTCCACTTAACTATCGTCCTCATAGCTGATCGATTAAAAATACCAGGAGGATCAGCGTCAATTACAATTGGATTTACAACCGCACCAGTTTCTGTAATTGTAAATTCTACTAAGACCCAACCTTCAATACCTCTTTGTGTTGCCCTCCTTGGATATTGCGGAGGAACTTTTACAATTGGAAGAACATCAGCGTCAGTTGAAGCTGAAAAAGCACCGAATTGTGGACCACCAAAGTCAGGAGTAGAAACACTTTCTGAAGACATTTCTGGTCTTGGAGTTTCAGGAATATCCATTTCAGGTGGATCAGGTTCTTGCTCTTGTTCAGGACGATTTGGTTTTTTCTTCGCTGTTTGCGTTTCAGTATCTTGAAGCTGCCTTAAAAAACTTATATTGATACTAGCGCTTTCATCACCTAAATCAAATTCATTACTCGATACAAGTGCCTGCATTACTAAGAATAAAAATACAGTAACAATAGCTGCAATTGGTATAGCAGAGGCCCTACTATCAATTTGACCAATGGATTCTTTCAAGGTTGTTTCACCAATCTTGATTTCAAGAATATTATTAATTTGTAATTTAATTTTTTCTATTAGTTCGTTCAATTTAATTACCTTATTTCTCTGAAGCAGCTATTGAGTATTGTTCAACACCAGCTAATCTAACAGCATCAATAACTTGAACCATAAGTCCAACTTCTGACTTCTCATCTGCTTGAATAACTGCACCGCCCTGAGGATTTTCTGCATGAAGTTTTTCTACATTTGCTTGCACAGCATCCATATCAACCATACGTCTGTTTATCCAAATTTCATTTTTGTCACTAATAGCTATTAAAATACCTACTCTATTTTGCTGTTGAGCAGTTTCAGAATCAGGCCTAGTAACATCAATACCAGACTCTTTAACAAAGGTAGCAGTTACAATAAAAAATATTAACATTATAAAAACAATATCGAGTAACGGTGTGATATTAATTTCACTCTCTTCTTCTACTCTTACTCTTCTTCTCATTATATTCTCCTTAATATTTTACCTTATGACAAAGATAATTCATCCTCTACATTTGAAATAGCTTTTCTTGTCTTAGATTCTATTTGAGCTATAAAAAATATTCCTGATAATGAGGTAACCATTCCTGCCATAGTAGGAAGTGTTGCTTTAGATATACCTGCAGCCATTGCTCTAGCATTTGATGAGCCAGTAATTGCCATTACGTCAAATACCTCGACCATGCCTGTGACAGTGCCTAAAAGACCCAACAAGGGTGCCGCTGCAACAAGAGTCTTGATATATATTAAACCTCTCTGGCTTGACTGCCTAACTTGACTTATAAGCCTTTCTCTAATTCTTCTGGCATACCAAGAATCGTGGTCAGTTCTATTATTCCAAGCCTCAATAGTTGTGCTAGCAATACTTTTATGAGTAGTTGCAAAATGCCAATAACGTTCAATTATTAATATCCACATAACAAAAGTTGCCAACATAAGTGCAAGAAGAACATCGCCACCCAGTTCTAGAAAATCTCTTATACTACTAAAAGCTAGATCTGGTCTTATCAATTTTAAAAGAAAATCACCCATTTAAATCCTCGAATCAATAATTGATAATATTACTTAGATTCTGCTCTTTCGGCAATTAGTCCAGCACTTTGTTCATCAAGTATTTGCTGAATTGACCTACTTCTAGTTTGAGCTACAGAATGAAGTAAAACTAATGGAATAGCTGCTGTAAGACCTAAAACAGTTGTAACTAGTGCTTGAGAGATACCTCCAGCCATCAACTTAGGATCACCAGTACCAAACAATGTAATTGCTTGGAAGGTTACAATCATACCAGTGACTGTACCTAATAAACCTAATAATGGAGCAACAGAGGATAATAACTTAATGAAATTAATGCCTCTTTCAAGCGATGGTAGCTCTTTTAAAATTGCATCATCAAGTTTCAATTCTAATGTTTCAACATCAGCTGATTTATTCGAATGATATGCCCCAAGAACTCTTCCTAATGGATTAGAATCATTTGGATTATCTACATCCTTAGCTTGGGCATTTACAGCTCTAGCGGTTATAGTTAATCTAAATATTCTCTCAATGGATAAAACTAAACCAACAGCAAGCAATCCTAAAATTATATAACCTACAACTCCACCTTGTCCAATTCTTTCACTTAAACCAGGAGTTTGAATTAAAAGGCTCAAAATTGCGCCACGCGATGGGTCAATTGCACCTTTAACAATATCACCTTTGTCTCCATCAACAATGTTATCACCTAAATCCAAAAATCTAGCCTGTGGTTGACGACCTAAAACTCTATATCTCTCATCATCAGGTAAATAACCTAAAAAATTACCTCTTTTATCAAAAGCTGTCCAAGGACCTACACGAATAACTTCCTCTTCAGAAAAATTACCATCAGTATCAACAATTGTACCGGTAAAGTGTTTAACCTCACCCTGAGCATTCATTTCTTCAAGAAGATGATACCAAAGCATTTCAAGCTCTTCATTTGAAGGAAGAGCTTTTGATTTAGCTAAATCTGTAAGAGTTGTTGAACGCCCCTGCAATTCTCCACTAATAATGGACTCTTTAATTTGCGCACCCATTTCACTTGCAGTGCCTCTAACAACACCGAAAAGTTCTCCAAAAGCTCCTAATCTCTCTGCTTTAAGATCCTCAAGTTCACTAAGTTTAACATCATTTTCATCAAAAGTTTTTTCAAGACGTACAGCTCTATCTTCCTGAATTTTTAGATTGGCCAAAGTTTCTTGAAGGACTGCATCCTGTGTACTTTTTTCAGCCATAAATTTAGCAATTCTTGCTCTATTTTCTTCGCTATCATAAAGCGCCTCTTCTTGAACCTTTAACAATAGTTCATTCAATGAGCTAATTTCTTTTGGAACCTCATCTTCATCTTTACCTAATACTGGTAATGCAGATAAAGAAAAAATAGTCAAAAATACAACACCCAATAAACTAAATTTTTTAATAATTTTTGTCATTTTTTTTCCCTTATTCTGATGTTATTTCTAGAGGTACAACCATAAGATCTGGTGCAGCCTGCTCATTTGCAATACGAATACCCATTTGGATTGGTGTTCTATAAGAACCTCCGAGTTTTTTCCACCCATTATTTTTTCTACTCCAAACAGCAGCCTCATCACCATCTAAGGTTTGATATATATAAGAATTACGACCTATTCTTAAAAAATTAACTGTTCTGTCATCATCTGGACTTACTTTTCCAGTGTAAGCTTCAATAGTTCTTCCATATTCATTTTCAATTTCATAAGCTTCAGAAATTTTACGATATTTCTCAGCAGGTGATGCTTCTGGATTATTCATCAAATTTCTTAATCCTGATATTCTTTGCCTTCTTTCATTTATTAAGAAAGGAACGTCAAGTTCAACAAAATTATCTAATGCATCAATCATTTTAAACATTAATGGCATTACTGAACGAGTTAAACTACTTATACTCGCAATATCTTTTTCAATTCTAATCATTTTTCTTTCTTGCCTATCGATTAGAATTTCTAACTGATCATTATACTGAGTAAGATCTTTTAATTGTTGATAGTTTTGTCTGAACTCTTGAACGATCTCATTAGTTGCATCGTCAATTACATCAATTTCACCTTGAGCTGCCTTACCGTTAATATTTGATTGGGTTAAAAGAGATTTTACTGGATCCATTTGTCTAGTTGGATCGATCTCTTTTTGAGCATTCACAGAAAAAGTTAGAGCTGATACCATAAATGGAATTGATAAAACCTTTAACATCAAGTTTTTTTTAAAATGAAAATTTAAAATCATTTTGTTCCTCTCTTTAATTATGTAATTTGATAAATAGCTTACAAAAACTAAAAAAATTATCAAATTAAAATTAATTTAAATTTATTATTATTCCCCTTTTGCTCTTTAGATTTAATAATAGAATTATATAAAAATAATAGCAGAAAAAACTATTAGCAGTCATATGTCCTATAATAAACCCCAAAATTATTTTTTTTTAAATATTTTTTTTTATAGGAATTAAAAAAAAAATTAAATTCTTTAAAACTCCTTGAAAAACAATATTAATAAATGTATAACCTGCATAAAAATGACGCCAACGTCATTTTTTTATTTATTTATTTTATTAATATTATTATTTAAAAAAATTTTAGAGAATCATGAACAAAACAACTAAAACAGCGATATTAGTTTTATCATTTCTTATCCTATGGATGCTATCTGGATTTTTTCAAAATAATAATAATTTAAATGATACTAGCTCTTTAAATTTAGATAACGAAAAAAAAATTATTAAAGTTAAAGCAAGAAATATTAAATCCAAACTAAGACAATCAAATGTCCTAATTCAAGGAAGAACTGAGTCTAATAGAAATGTTTTAGTTGCTTCAGAAACTAATGGAATAATCAAAGAAATTTTAGTTAAAAAAGGTGAATTTGTAAAAAAAGACCAAGTGCTATGTATACTCTCTGTTGACTCAAGAAAAGCCAAATTAGATGAAGCAAAAGCATTAATGTTGCAAAAAAAGCTTGAGTGGGATGCTTCAAAAGTATTAGTTGAAAAAGGATATAGATCTCAAACAAAAGCCGCTGGATCCAAAGCAGCTTTTGATGCCTCAAAGGCAATGGTGGTGCAAATGGAGGAGGAGTTAGAAAATACAAAAATAAGATCTCCTTTTGATGGTTTCTTTAATGATAATTTAGCAGAGATAGGTGACTTTTTATCAATTGGAAAGCCATGCGGGCAAGTGATTGATTATGATCCAATACTCGTTATTGGTCAGGTTTCTGAGCAGGAAATAAAAAAAATTACACCAGGTATTAATGGGTTCGCAATTTTATCTACAGGGGAGAGGTTAGAAGGAATAATAAGTTATGTTTCAAAAACAGCTGATGTAAAAACTAGAACTTTTCGTATTGAGTTAGAAATAAATAATTCAAGTTTTCAAGTAAAAGATGGAATTACAGCTGAGCTATTTATTCCTACAAAAAAAGTTCAGGCTCATTTAATTCCTCCATCATCATTAACTCTAGACTCTGAAGGAAAGATAGGAGTTAGACATATTAACACTAAAAATAAAGTTATTTTCTCGGGTGTAGATATTATTGGAGATGAGCAAGAATTGGTTTGGGTAACTGGGCTTCCAGAAATTTTAACACTCATTACAATAGGACAGGAGTTTGTTCTTGAGGGTCAAACTGTTGATTATAGCCTTGAGGTTATAAATTGATTAATATTATTGATTATATAATGCAAGCTAGAAGAACAATAGTATTCCTAATGATAATTATTATATCAATAGGATTATTAACATATGTCAATATCGCTAAAGATGCAGAACCAGATATAGATATTCCATTTATTTACGTTGTAGTTCCTCATCAAGGTATTTCTCCAGAAGACTCAGAACGATTAATAGTAAAACCTCTTGAGAATCAATTAAAAACTATTGAGGGAATAGAAGAAATGAATGGATCTGCTTCTAATGGTTTTGGATCTGTTTTATTAGAATTTGATATCCAGTTTGATAAAGATAAAGCTCTTGGTGATGTGAGAGAAAAAGTTGATATGGTAAAATCAAAACTTCCTACAGACGCTGAAGAGCCAATGGTTTTAGAATTTAATATGGCAGAACTTCCTACAATAGTTGTTTCATTATCAGGAGATATTCCTGACAGAACTTTATTTTATCATGCAAAAAAGCTTCAAACACAAATTGAGTCTATACCTGGTATCCTTGAAGCTCCAATAACAGGCGATAGAGAAGATTTAATGGAAATCTTAGTCAGTCCTTCAAAGCTTGAAAACTATAATATTTCATTGATGGACTTAATTAGATCTATAACTGGTAATAACCGTCTTGTTGCTGCTGGATCTATCGATAAAGGCCAAGGTAAGTTTTCTATCAAAGTACCTGCAGTATATGAGAGTGCTCAAGATGTGTATAATCTTGTTATTTTTTCATCCGGCGATGGTGCTGTAACATTGGGTGATGTTGCAGAAATTAGAAAAACTTATAAAGATACAGAGTCATATGCAAGAGTAAATGGAAAACCAGCTGTTGCACTCCAGGTCAAAAAAAGGATCGGAGAAAACGTCCTTAATATTAATAAAAAAGTTAGGTATGAAGCAGAAAAATATATAGAAAATTTATCTGAAAATATTGAAATTAATTTTACCAGTGATAATTCTGATTATATTTTGGAAATGCTTAAATCATTACAAGCCGCTGTAACTAACGCAATAATCTCAGTAATGATTTTAGTTATCGGAGCTTTAGGAATTCGTTCGGCTTTAATGGTAGGTATCTCTATTCCAACATCTTTTCTTATGGCAATTACACTTTTGGCTTTATCAGGTGGGTATATTAATATGATGGTCATGTTTGGCCTATTAGTATCGGTTGGTCTTTTGGTTGATGGATCAATCGTTATGGTAGAATATGCCGATAGAAAAATGGCTGAAGGATTTAACAGACTAGAAGCATACACTCAATCCTATAAAAGAATGATTTGGCCAATTATTTCTTCTACAGCAACAACATTAGCTGCATTTCTGCCTCTTATATTGTGGCCAGGAGTATCAGGTCAGTTTATGAAATGGATGCCATTTATGGTAAGTTTAGTCTTAATTTCATCTTTATTTTCAGCTCTTATATTTATTCCGGTAATGGGATCAATTTTTGGAAAAACAGAAAAAAATAACACTGTAAGATCTGAAAAATTTAATATATTAGAGTTATCTGGTTTTACTAAAATTTATATAAATATTTTAGAAAAATTTATTAAAAATCCTATTTTAACTATTTTTAGTTCAATAATCATCGTGATTGTTCTCTTTAATTTATATGTAAATTTCAATGCTGGTACTCGTTTTTCAGTTGAAGGTGATACCAACCAAATGACTGTTCACACAATTGCTAGAGGAAATTTATCACCAAGTCAAAAACTTGAAATTGCTTTAGATGTTGAAAATTTAGTCAGAAAAATTGAGGGAATAAAAACTACCTCAACTATTATAGGCGGAGCATCTGCAGAACAAATGATTATGAGTGATAGTGAAAGCAGAAGTGATGAAATTGCTACAATGATGATTGAACTTAAACCAGTCAAAGAGAGAGAGCATGCAGATAATATTAGACAGCAAATCTTAAAAAAAACATCCTTGCTTCCGGGGGTAATTGTTGAAGCATATAAAATTGAGAGAAAACCCGAGTCTGGAAAAGACATTCAAATAGAATTAACTTCATCAAATAATATTGAATTAACAAAAGTAACAAATTCAATTAGCGAGAAATTAAAGTCCATGAATGGTATTATGGAGGTAGATGATACAAGGTCACTGCCAGGTATCGAGTGGGTAATTAATGTTGATAGAGAACTAGCAGGAAAGTATGGTGTCGATGTATCCATAATAGGTTCGATAGTTCAATTGGTGACGAACGGTATTTTGGTCGATAAGTATCGTCCAGATGACTCTGAAGATGAAGTAGATATAAGAGTGAGATTTCCAAGAGATTTCAGGCAGCTTGAACAATTTGATCAGCTTAGAATACCCACACCTGACGGAGCAATTCCATTATCAAACTTTGTAAAAAGAATTCCTCAGCAAAAAGTTACCTCAATTGAAAGGTCAAATGGAACACGTATTTTGAAGATAAGAGCAAATACTATGATTGATCCTATTACGGGGAAAAAAATTCTTCCATTTGATAAAAATGTTGAAATTAGTAACTGGATCATTGATCAAAATTTTTCTAATGAAGTTAATATTAAATTCGCAGGAACTAATGAAGATGGCGAGGAGTCGGCTGCTTTTCTTGGAAGAGCGATGTTAGGTGCACTATTTCTTATGTTTATCATTTTATTAACGCAATTTAATAGTTTTTATCAAGCGTCTATTACACTCTCAACAGTTGTGCTTTCAACGGTAGGGGCGTTAACAGGTCTATTGATAACTGGACAAGTTTTCTCAGTTATAATGAGCGGTCTTGGAATAGTGTCTTTGGCAGGTATTATAGTAAATAATTCTATAGTTTTAATAGATACTTTCAATAGATTAAAGTTAGATACAATAGATTTGAATGAGGCAATACTTCGCTCAGCAGCCCAAAGATTGAGGCCAATACTATTAACAACTGCTACAACTATGATTGGGTTAACACCAGTTGCTCTTCAAACTACTATAGACTGGTTTGGAAGGAGTATAGAAGTTGGAGGACTTATGTCCGCTTGGTGGGTTCCATTCTCAACAGCAGTAATTTGGGGATTAGGTTTTTCAAGTCTCCTAACATTATTTCTGATACCCACACTATTGGCTTTACCTAATAATTTAAAAAATAAAAAATTTAATTTTGATAAAAGGTTTTTAAAAATACTAGAATCACCTAAATAAATATTTATGAAAACTGTGTGCTTATTTTGCGCTTCTATGGATGGAAGTGATCCTTATTATAAAAAAGAAGCTGATAATCTTGGCGGTGTCTTATCAAAATATAAATATTCACTCCTCTATGGTGGAGGGGATCTTGGTTTAATGGGTATTGCGGCAAAATCTGCATATAGAAATAATGTAAAAATAACTTCGATTTTTCCTGAGTACCTTGATGACCCAAAAATAATTTTTTCAGATACAAAAAATTTAATAAAAACAAAGAAAATTTTTGATAGAAAAGAAAAAATGATTCAATTATCAGATATTTTTATTTGTCTTCCTGGCGGTATTGGTACTCTTGACGAAATAACAGAAGTACTGTCGAGTGCAGCACTTGGTGAACATAAAAAACCTATATTTCTAATTAATATAAATAAATTTTGGGATCCACTAATTAATTTGCTAAAGCACATGGAAGAAAATAAATTCATAAGAACGAAAGGTGATGAAGCAATAAAATATTCAAGTCTAAAAAATTTATTTATCGTAAAAAATACCGATGAACTCTCAAATCATCAAAAATTTAAATCTTTTTAGGAAGAGGCGCTTCATCTTTTATCAACTTATATTGGATTGAATCCATTAAAGCAATGAGCGAAGCATCTACAATATTTGAACTTACACCAACTGTGAACCAACTTTTACCCTCATCGTCAATAGATTCTATTACAACTCTTGTTATTGCTTCAGTTCCGCCATTAAGAATTCTAACTTTATAATCAACCAATACTAAATCACTTATATATTTATCATAAAGACCCAAATCATCCCTTAAGGCTATATCGAGAGCATTAACAGGACCATTACCTAGCCCAGTTGACTCAATTTTTCTACCATCAACATTTAAAATTATTTTTGCTTCAGAATTTATATCTCTTTGATTAAATGGATGTCCTTTTTTTATAGATATATTGTAATCTTCAACACTAAAAAAATTTGGAATATTGTCCAAAATTTTCTTTGCCAATAATTCAAATGAAGCTCCTGCTCCATCATATGAAAAGCCATTAAATTCTTTTTCTTTTACAGCATCAAGTAAATGCCCCAAACGTTTATCGTTATTATCAATACTGATTCCAACAGATGATAAACGAGATAACAAGTTAGACTTACCGGCTTGATTAGATATAAGTATTTTTCTATTATTTCCTGTATTTTCTGGTTTCACATGTTCGTATGTTGAGGGATCTTTCATTACTGCAGAGACATGGAGTCCTCCTTTATGAGCAAATGCATTATCACCAACATAAGGTTGATGCTTATTAGGTTGCCTGTTTAAAATCCCATCAAGAAGTAATGAAACATTTTTAATATTTTTTAAATTATCTTTTGAAACAGAAATTTCATAACTATCAGAATATCTATTTTTTAAAATTAATGTTGGTAATAAAGATATAAGATTAGCATTACCACATCTTTCACCCAAACCATTTAATGTACCTTGAACTTGCCTAGCTCCGGCATCAATAGCAGCTAATGAGTTAGCTACAGCATTTTCTGTATCATTATGACAGTGTATTCCTATATTTTTTCCTGAAAATTTATTATTTACCTGACTTACTATTTCAAAAATTTCATTTGGAAGAGTACCTCCATTTGTATCGCATAAAACAACCCATCTTGCTCCAGAACTAAGAGCTTTATCGATACAAGAAAAAGAAAAATCTCTATTTGATTTAAATCCATCAAAAAAATGCTCACAATCAATCATAGATTCAATATCATTTTCATTAACTGATTTTATAGATTCTTCTATTGATTTTAAATTTTCTTCAAGACTAATCCCTAACGCAACATCAACATGATAATCCCATGTTTTTGCGACCAGGCAAATACTGTCAGAACCAGAATCAATTAACGATCTTAGCTGCGGATCATTGTCTGCAGATCTACCAGCACGCTTTGTCATTCCAAAAGCTGTGAATTTTGAATTTAAAAACTTTGGTCTGGATTCAAAAAATTTTGTATCAGTAGGATTTGCTCCAGGCCATCCACCTTCAATATAATCAAGGCCAAGGTTATCAAGAGTTTTAGCAATTAATATTTTATCTTGAACACTAAAATCTACTCCTTGTGTTTGTTGACCATCACGAAGAGTTGTATCAAAAATATATAACTTTTCTTTAGCCATATTAATTACCTAAAAGACGCTTTTTAATTTTATCATATCCTATTAATAAAATAATTTTTTTTAACTCAGGACCATCTTCTAATCCAGTAATTGCTTTTCTCAAAGGAAGAAAAAGATCTCTTCCTTTTTTATTTGTAGATTTTTTGATATTTTCTATCCATAAACCCCAAGTTCCATCATCCCAAGGCTCCTCAGGTAAAACTTCGGCTGCGGTATTTAAGAAATTGCTATCCAGTCCTTCAACTTTTATTTCTTCATTTATAATTTTATCCCATTTTGCATACTCAGATAAATTTTTTAAATTATTTTTAATTAATTCCCATAAAGATCTGTTAGCAAAAATATTCTGATCTTTAAGCTTTTTCTCTACTTCATCAAAACTTAAATCAACTAAAAGAGAGGAATTTAATTTATTTAATTGATCAATACTAAATCTTGCAGGCGCTCTGCCTAATTTACCTAAGTCTAAAACATTTGATATTTCATTTAGTGAATTAACTGAGGTCATTTCAACTGAAGTACCTATAGATGTATTTAATAAATTAATTGCCATAGGATCAATACTATTTTTTTTCAGATGTTTGATTGATAATGCAGAATTTCTCTTAGAAAAAGGATCCCCATTTTCATCAACAAGCAATGGATGATGCCCAAAAGTTGGTACAGATTTTTTTAAAGAAGAAAACATTTCTATTTGTATTCCTGAGTTAGTAACATGATCTTCACCTCTAATAATATTGGTAATTTCCATTTCAATATCATCAATTACACTTGGTAAATTATATAAAAAACCTCCATCCTCTCTAACAACAACTGGATCTGATTGGGCCGAAGTATCAACAACAACTTCACCCCTAATTAAATCCTGAAAAATAATTTTTTTTCCTGATAACTTGAATCTCCAATATGGTTTCCTACCTTCTTCTATATATTTATTTTTTTCCTCATCTGAAATATTAAGAGATGAACGATCATAAATTGGTGGCATTCTTCTAGCAACAAGTCTTTTTCTTTTATATTCAAGTTCATCTTGAGTTTCGTAACATTCGTAAAGAAAGCCGCCATCAACCAATTTTTTAAAATATTTTCTATAAATTTCTATTCTTTCGGATTGTTTATAAACTTCGTCAATTTTTATTCCTAACCAATCAAGATCAAGCATTATTTGATCAGAAAATTCTCTGGTGCTTCTCTGAATATCAGTATCATCAATCCTTAAGACAAATTTTCCACTATTTTTGAGTGCATATAGATAATTAAATAATGCGGTACGAATATTACCTACATGAAGAAGCCCTGTTGGGCTTGGTGCAAATCTTGTAATAATATTTTTTTTCAATTTTTATCTCTAAATAAATTTGTAATAGGATATCTTCTGTCTCTACCAAAGTTTTTTTGGCTTACTTTTACCCCTGGAGCTGACTGTCTTCTTTTGTATTCTGAAACATATAAAAGATTTTCTATTTTTTTAACTAAAGACTCATCAAAACCCCTATCTACTATTTGATGAATACTCATTTCATGATCAATCAAACATTCTAAGATTTCATCAAGCTTATCATATGGAGGTAAAGAATCTTGATCTTTTTGATCTTCTTTTAATTCTGCTGTTGGTTCTTTTTCAATAATTGACAGAGGTATTACTTCCCCAAGTGGTCCTTGACAATTCAGAGGCTTAAATGAATTACGCCATTTTGAAAGTTCATAAACTTCAGTCTTATAAATATCTTTTATAGGATTATAACCTCCATTCATATCACCATACAAAGTAGAATATCCAACAGATACCTCTGACTTATTTCCTGTTGTTACAACCATTTTTCCGACTTTATTAGACAATGCCATTAAAAGTGTTCCTCTAATTCTTGATTGTAAATTTTCTTCGGTAACATTCTTTGGTAAACCTTCAAAGAAAGGTATGAGAACTTTTTCAAGACTATCAAAAGAATTTTCAATATTAAGATTACCTAATTCTATATCTAAATTTTTTGCACATTGAGTTGCATCAATAAAGCTTTGTTTAGATGTATATCTAAAAGGAAGCATGAAACATGAAACTTTACGGGGTCCTAGAGCGTCAACAGCTATAGCAGCACAAAGAGCAGAATCTATTCCACCAGATAAACCAAGAATAACACCAGGAAAATTATTTTTTTGAACATAGTCCTTTAATCCTAAAACTAATGCAGAGTAAATATCATTTAATTCATTAATGCTGTCATTTAGTATCATAGGTTTATTATCAACTGTTTTAAAGCCAATCTCAGGATCAAAATCTATATTAATAATATTTTCTTGCCATGAAGGAGCTTTCAAAAATATTGATTTATCCGAGTTAATAACAAAACTTGATCCATCAAAAACAAGCTCGTCTTGACCCCCTACTTGATTCACATAGATAAGAGGTATACTATTTTCTTTAACTCTTTCCACTGCTGTTTTTATTCTTAAATCTCTTTTATATCTATCGTATGGAGATCCATTTGGTGAGATTATAATATCGGCACCTTCTTTTTTGAAATTATTACAAACATCTGATTTCCATATATCTTCACAAATTGGTATGCCTATTTTTATTTTACGAAAAATAAAAGTTTGAGAAGTATCGCCTGAGTCAAAAACCCTTTTTTCATCAAAAACGCTATAATTGGGTAAGCTTTTCTTTTTACTTATCCCCAATATTTTACCTTTATCTATAAGCACAGCACAATTATAGATTTTGTCTTTTTCCCTTATTGGTAAACCTATAATAACTCCAGTATTCAAATTTTTTGTATAATTCACAATTTTTTGGAGACCTTTAAAGCATGCATCTAAAAAAGAATTTTTTAAAACCAAATCCTCTGGGGGATAGCCAGAAATAAATAATTCAGAAAAAATTACTAAATCTGAGTGTCTATTATTCTGATCCAAGATAGTTTCTATAGCTTTAGCTATATTCCCATCAATGTCGCCGACAGTATTATTTAATTGCGCAATAGTAATTTTCATTTTACATCCAAAAAACAATTCATACCTTGCTTAAAGTTTATGAACAACTTAAAGATTGGTATCTTGATACACTATATGTAATATATCATATCAAATTATATTAAATAAAAAAAACGAGAGCAACATGAGTAATATTGTCAGTAAAGAAATTCATCTTATTTCTAGACCAGAGGGAGAACCAAGAAAAGAAAATTTCTTGCTTGTAGAAAAGCAAATTAATTCAATAAATGAAGGTGAGGTTTTAGTTAAAAATTTATGGATGTCAGTAGATCCATATATGCGTGGAAGAATGATTGATAGAAAAAGTTATGTCCCTCCTTTTGAAGTTGGTAAAACCCTTGAGGGAGGAGCAATTGGAGTCGTTATACAATCAAATTCTCATGATTTTAAAGAAGGTGATTACGTAAATTCAAATCTTGGATGGAGAGAATATTTTTCGACAAACTCAAAATCTTTAATCAAAGTTAATCCAGATATAGGACCGTTACAGGCATATTTAGGTACACTTGGTATGCCCGGAATGACAGCATATGTAGGATTATTAAGAATCGGTGAACTTAAGGAAAATGACAATGTTTTAATTTCTGCAGCAGCAGGTGCTGTTGGTACAGTTGCATGTCAAATAGCTAAAGCAAAAGGTTGTAATGTATACGGCACTGCTGGTTCAGATGAAAAATGTCATTTTCTTGAAAATGATTTAGGAATTGATAAGGCCATTAATTATAAAACATCTGATCATTTAACAAAGTCCATACATAAAGCATGTACAAGTGGTGTTGACGTTTATTTTGAAAATGTTGGTGGGTCTCATTTAGAAGCCGCACTTAGTGTCATGAATGTTAATGGGAGGATTGCTTTGTGTGGAATGATAGAACAATATAATGATACAAATCCAAGACCAGGGCCAAATAATTTAATGGCAGCAATTGTAAAATCATTAAAAATTCAAGGTTTTGTGGTTTCTAGTCATTATGATTTATCAGACGATTTTTTAAAAGATATGAAAAATTGGATAAAAAATGATAAAATGAAATGGAAAGAAACAATCGATAAAGGAATTGAGTCTGCACCCAATGCTTTTATAAAATTATTTAAAGGTGAAAACTTCGGAAAAATGTTAGTAGAATTATCTGAAGAATAAATAAAAATTATGAGTTTTAACGATATAGTAGATGATTTTCAATTTTTAGAAAATTGGGAAGATAAATATAAGTATATAATTGATATAGGAAATTCCTTATCACCCCTAAGTAGTAATGAGTACAATGAAGAAAATAAAGTTGAAGGATGTGCTAGTCAGGTTTGGCTGGTTGTAGAAGAAAATAAAGACCTGGATAATCTTGTTTTAAGTTTTAGAGGTGACTCAGATGCATTTATTGTTAAAGGATTAATAGCAATAGTATTTGCTTTATTTTCCGAAAAAACTCCATTAGAAATCCTAGAAATTAATCCAGCAAATGAGCTAAAAAAACTAAAACTTGAGGATAATATTTCTCAGCAAAGATCCAATGGTTTGAACGCGATGATAAAAAGATTACATAGTGAAGCAAATAAAAGAATTTAGCTTTTTATTATGAAACAGTTATCAATAAAAACCTCAAAAACTAATGAACTTTTTTCTTATATGATTGGTCAAGCATCATGGTACTTGTCACAAGGCCTTCAGATGGTTTTATTTCCGACAATTCTAATATTAATGTTAGGGGTTTCTCCATCTAACTATGGGCTTGCTCAGGTTTCGTTATTAGCTCCTTCTATCTTTTTGATAGTTTTTGGAGGAACTATAGCTGATAGAACCGATACTAGAATTTTATTATTGTTTGTTCACCTTTTAGCTACAACTCCACTTTTTCTAATTTTATGCGCTATTCATTTTGATTTCTTAAGCTATGAAGTAATGATTATTTATGGATTAATAATGGGATGTGCCTCAGCATTTGCTATACCTTCCAGAGAGTCTCTTTTAACATCTATTGCTAAAGGTGAAATTCAAAAAACTGTAACAATAGCAATGATAACACAATTCAGCTTTCAACTGATAGGTATGTCTATTGGAGGTTTGGCTGATAATCTGGGAGTATTACCCTTAATAATTTCACAAATATTTTCTCTCACTATTGGTGCTTATTTTTCTATTAGATTACCCAAACCAATTTTCAACAAGAAACCATTTAAGTTAAATAAAGTAAAAAAAGAAATGATTGAAGCATTTATCGAAGTTAAAAATTCTAAAGAAATATTTCCAGTTTCTATAGCAATGATAATGGTTGGGTTATGTTTCATGGGAAATAATTTAGTAACGCTACCCTACATCACAACTGAAAGATATGGTTTTGGATCAACTGGATTTGCAATTGTAACCGCCTGTTTTTGGACTGGGACATTATCCTCAAATGGTATTTTAGCTTTAAAAAAAAATATCAAGGGTTGGGGTAGGGCTCTAATGATAGCCATGTTTAGTGGTCTACCAATCCTAGGATCTTTATATTTTGAAATGCCTTTTTATTTTTTTTGTTTCGTAATTTATTCTTGGGGATGCGGAGCTGGAGTTGTAATAGCCATGGGAAGAACAATAACGCAAACTTTTGCCGTTGAAAGCCATAGAGGTAGAATGTTATCAGTTTATACATTAGCTTTCATGGCATCTGGTCCAGTCGGAGCAATTATTTCAGGAAATATTATTGAACAGTACGGTCTTCAGACTAATATTTTAGTAACATCCTCTATGGGGTTTGCTTTTATATCTCTATTAACTTTAAAAACTAATATATGGAAAATAAAATCACCTAATTAAGAGTATTTTTCTTCATCCCACCAAGGGTAATACTCTGGCATATCATTTTTAACACTGTCGCTAAACTCAGCCTGTCTTTTATCAAGAAAAGACTGGACCCCCTCCTTTGCATCAGACATTCTTCCTCTCGCAAAAATTCCCCTGCTATCAATTTTATGGGCATCCATTGGATGATTTGCCCCTGCCATTCTCCAAATCATTTGACGAGATAAAGCAACAGATACTGGTGCGGTGTTGTCAATAATTTCTCGAGCTATTTCTCTAGCTGCAGGTAATAACTCATCTGGTTTATGAATTGATCTTATTAAACCACCTTTTAAAGCTTCTTCAGGGTCAAAAACCTTTCCTGAGTAAATCCATTCTAAAGCTTTTGACACTCCAACAATTCTTGGAAGGAACCAGGAGGAACAAGCCTCGGGAACCAAGCCTCTTCTTGCAAAAACAAATCCATATTTTGCATCCTCTGATGCTAGCCTGATATCCATTGCTAATTGCATTGTAATACCAACTCCAACCGCTGGTCCATTACATGCAGAAATTATTGGCTTGAGACACTCAAACATTTTTAACGTTACTCGACCCCCACCATCTCTTACTCCAGAGTGAGACCAGTCAATTTCACCACTTTCAGAAATTGCTCCTTTTCTATCATCTCTAGCCTCCATATTGAAAGTATCTTTTCCGGCTGATAAATCAGCGCCAGCACAATACCCACGACCTGAACCTGTAACAATAATAGCTTTAACTTCGTCATCATCATTGGCTCTATCAATTGCATTGATTAAGTCATTTTGCATAATATTATTAAAAGCATTTAATTTTTCAGGGCGGTTTAAAGTAATTGTTAGAATATTATCTTCTATTTCATATAATATTGCTTCATAGTTCATTTTAATCTCCTAAAGGATTTTATTTAATAAATATATATTGCAAAAATAATATAATTTTTAAATAATTAAATTCAAAATAAAAAGAGGAATTAAATGCATCCATATATACATGCCAAAAAAAATCCAGATAAACCTGCCTTAATAATGGCGTCTACAGGTAAAATTACCACATATAAAGAATTAGATGAAAGATCAAATCAAATTGCTCATTTATTTAGGCAAAAGGGTCTTAATGTTGGTGATAGTATATCAATTTTTATGGAAAATAATTCTAGATTTCTTGAAATATGTTGGGCAGCGCAAAGGTCTGGTCTTTATTTTACACCAATTTCTTCAAAATTAACTGCTAATGAAGCAAGATATATTCATGATGATTGCAATTCTAAATTTCTAATCTCTTCGAAGTACTTAAAAAAAGTTGCTAATGAAATATTCACTTTAACGTCTAATAACAGTCTTCATTATATGGTCGATGGTGTTGAAAATGGCTGGGCATCATTTGAAGAGGCAATTAAAGATTTACCTAAAACTCCAGTTAATGATCAAGAAATGGGTCAAGATATGTTGTATTCATCAGGTACAACAGGTAAACCAAAAGGTATCAGGGTTCCTTTAAAGCATATTCCTATAGATCAGTCTGATGCGCTGATGTCTGTAATAGCACCTCTTTACGATATTAATGAGGATACAAAATATTTATCTCCAGCTCCATTATACCATGCAGCCCCTTTAAGGTTTACCATGAGAGTTAATTATCTTGGAGGTACAAATATTATAATGGAAAACTTTGATGCTGAAACATCTCTTTCATACATAGAAAAATATAAGATTAATATGAGTCAATGGGTACCAACAATGTTTGTTAGGATGTGCAAATTGCCGGAGACTGTGAGAACAAAATATGATTTATCTTCTCATGAATGTGCTATACACGCTGCAGCACCGTGTCCAATCGAAATAAAAAAAATTATGATAAAATGGTGGGGAAAAATAATTAATGAATTCTACGCTGGTTCAGAAGGAAATGGTTTTTTTGCCTGTAATTCAGAGGAATGGCTTAACCATATAGGCACAGTAGGAAAGCCAATATTTGGTATACCACACATTTGTGATGAAGAAGGAAATGAGCTTCCAATTGGTTCAGAAGGAACGATATGGTTTGAGAGTGATATTGAATTTACCTATCACAATGATGAGAAAAAAACACTTGAAACTAGACATCCAAAATACAAAAAATGGACTACTTTAGGGGATATTGGAAAGCTTGACGAAGATAACTATCTTTACTTAACCGATAGGAAGGCTTTTATGATAATTTCAGGTGGTGTAAATATTTATCCACAAGAAACTGAAGATTTAATTATAACACATCCCAAAGTATTTGATTGTGCAGTTATAGGTGCTCCGAATCAAGAGTTTGGTGAAGAGGTAAAAGCCATAGTTCAGCCAGTATCTTGGAATGAAAAAGGTAAAGACTTAGAGGAAGAAATAATTAATTTTTGTAAAGAAAATTTATCTAGTATAAAATGTCCAAAAACAGTAGATTTTGAAAAGGAACTTCCTAGACACCCTACAGGAAAATTATATAAGAGACTTTTAAAAGATAGATATTGGGGTAAAAAAGATACAAAAATTGTTTAATCGAGGAGAATAACAATGAGAGTTTTTAATAATGTTGATGAGATGAAAGAGTATATTGGCCAAGAAATTGGTGTTAGTGAATGGCTCTTAATAGATCAAGATCGTATTAATGATTTTGCTGATGCAACTGGAGATCATCAATGGATTCATATTGATCCTGAGCGAGCAGAGTCAGAGCTAGGAATGCCTACAATAGCTCACGGCTTTCTTACCTTATCACTTGTACCAATGTTAACATCAAAAATTAGTTCCATTAAAAGCGCTACAAGGGGAATTAATTATGGAACAAATAAAGTAAGGTTTACAAATATGGTCCCTGTTAATTCAAAAGTTAGGGCTAAAACTAAGCTTTTAGAAGCTCAGCCAAAAGCAGGTGGTACCCAATTAATTTCTGAAGTCAGCATAGAAATTGAGGGTCAAGAGAGGCCTGCAATGATCGCAGAAACAGTTTCCATAGTATTTGAATAAAAGTTAATACAACCAATGAATTTAATTAAAACTCCTAAAGCAAGTAAAAAACTTGTTGAAAAAATTATACATAATAAAAAATTATCCGATCAATTTGAATGGATCAGAGATGATAATTGGCAAGAAGTTCTTCATTCACCGAATACTTTAAAAAAAAATATTAGAAAATATATAGACAATGAAAATCACTGGACAGATAAAAATTTAACAATTCTTAAACCTTTAGAAAAAAAAATTTTTAATGAAATCAAAAATAAAATTAAAGAAGAAGATAAATCTATTCCTCAAAAAGATGGAGATTGGTTCTATTTTTCTGAAACTAAAAAAAATAAGCAGTATTCAATTTTAAGTCGCTATGAAATTAAAAATTCGATAAAAAATAGTAAAATTTATCATGACTGGAATAGAGAAAGTAAAACATACAAGTATTTTAAACCTGGCGGTGCTTTTAATTCTAATGATCACGATTATTTAGCTTGGAGTTATGATGATAAAGGTTCTGAGTTTTATAAAATAAGGATTAAAAATTTAGCCAAAGGAAATAATCTTAAAGATTATATTGAGAATACAGATGGTAATATTGTGTGGTCCCTCAATAATGAAGGATTTTACTATGTAAAAATGGATAAAAATCATAGACCATCAAGTTTATATTTTCATTTTTTAGGAGAGAGTCAAAGTGAAGATATAGAAATTTATAAAGAAAAAGATTCAGGTTATTTTCTTAATATTAGGGAAACACTTAGTAAAAAATATTTAATTTTAACTATTCATAATCATGAAACAAGTGAAATTAGGGTAATAAATCAAAAGCAATTAAAAAAGAAGCTTAAATTAATAGCTAAAAGAAAAAAAGGTATTGAATACAATATTGAGCATGATGAGGAAAAATCTAGATTTATTATTCTAACTAATAAAGATAAGGCTACAGACTTTAAATTAATGGAAACTAGTGAAGATGATGTTAACAAAAAAAATTGGAAAGACTTTTTACCTTATCGTGAAGGTATATTGATAACTAATTTTTCTTGTTTATCTAATTATATTATTATTCAGGAACTTGAAAATGGTTTACCAAGAATTTTAACAATAAATAAAAAAACAAAGAAAAAAAATATTATAAAATTTAATGAAGATTTATATGATTTAGATTTTAATGAAGGATGTGAGTATAAATCCGATAAAATAAGAATCTATTACTCTTCAATGTCTACCCCTCAAATAACGTATGAGTATAAATTAAATGAACAAAAGAAAAGAATAATAAAGAAACAAGAAATCCCTTCTGGCCATAGTCCAAAAAATTATTCTTTAAAAAGAATATATGCGGAATCTCATGATGGTAAGAAAATTCCAATTTCAATTATAAAAAGAAAAGATACACCTAAAAATGCCCCAACACTTCTATACGGTTATGGCTCTTATGGAATTTCAATTTCGCCAAGTTTTTCATCATCACGCCTCTCCTTGATAGATAGAGGAATGGTTTACGCAATTGCCCATATTAGAGGTGGGATGGAGAAAGGAAAAAAGTGGTATGATGATGGAAAAAAGAAAAATAAAGTTAATAGCTTTAAAGACTTCATTTCTTGTGCTGAATTGTTAAAAACAAAAAATATTTCAAAGGATATCACTATACATGGAGGAAGCGCTGGAGGTTTATTGATTGGTGCCTCCATAAATATGAGACCTGACTTATTTCACTGCGCTGTTGCAGAGGTGCCTTTTGTCGATGTTTTGAATACTATACTTGATGATAGTCTTCCCCTAACACCACCTGAATGGGAGGAATGGGGAAATCCAATAAAAAATAAAAGTGATTTTAATTATATCCATTCGTATTCACCTTATGAAAACATTAAAGAACAAGATTATCCAACAATACTTGCAACATCCGGTTTAACCGATCCAAGAGTTACTTACTGGGAGGCTACAAAGTGGGTCGCTAAACTAAGGAGTAAGAAAACTGACAACAATCCTTTGTTTTTAAAAACTTATACTGATGCAGGTCATGGAGGTATGGCGGGAAGATATAATCAAATTAAAGAGACGGCATTCGTTTATGCCTTTATTTTATGGAGTAATGATTTACTAAAAAGGCCTATCGCCAGATAAAGTTATCCTATGCAAAAGTCTTTTGTAGCCCTCATAACCACCTTGCGCACGATGATTTACAGACCTGTTATCCCACATTACAAGCATGTTAGGCTCCCATGAATGTGAATAAATATATTTTTTTTGCTCTAAATGAGAAAATAACTTATGCAAAAATCTTAAGGATTCCTCTTTTCCATAGCCATTAATAGATAGACTGTAAACGGGATTAATAAAAAGGGACTTCTTTTTTGTCTCAGGATGAGTTCTTACCAAAGGGTGTAAAAATACTTCCTTAGCTTTTTTTGATGGCATTATTTTCATAGACCTATCTTTATTTTTTTCTAATGCATAAAAACCATCATCTGCATAAGGTCCTGCTGCGCTATGAAATACATGTAAATTTTCAATTTTGTTTTTAATTTTTTCTGATAAATCTTCGTATGCTTTTTGAGTATTAATAAATAAAGTTTCACCACCAACTGGAGGAATTATTTTTGAATGCAAAAGTGTAGCTGAAGGAGGATTCTCTTGGAATGACCAGTCCGAATGCCATGATCCACCAAAAGGAGGTGCCTCCTCTTTTTCCTCTCTTTTAACTTCAATTATATTGGGGTAGCCATTGATTGATTCTATATATGGGTCATTACCAAAATCTCCAAACATTTGGCTTAAACTTAAAAACTGGTCATGATTTAGACTCAAATTCTTAAAAATTATAACAGAACTTTCTAACCAGGCATTTCTAATAGTGCTAATAATATTTGAAGAATAATGATCATCTATTTTAAAATTATATATTTCTGTACCTAAGTTAGATTCATTATTTATTTTTTTTAATTTCATAGTATATTATCCATTCTAAAAAAGAATGTTTCAATTATTAAATTAATCATTAGTATGCAAAAAAAAATTTAGGAGATTTAACAATGTCGCTGGTATCAAATTTAGATGGAAAATTAAGACTTCCGATCGTGGGAGCCCCTCTTTTTATAGTTTCTGGTCCTGAGCTTGTTATAGCACAGTGTAAGTCTGGAATAGTTGGATCCTTTCCAGCTCTTAATGCCAGACCACAAAGTATGCTGGGTGATTGGATATCAAGAATAAAAGATGAACTAGCTGAACATGATGAAAAAAATCCAGATTCGCCCTCTGCACCTTTTGCTGTAAATCAAATTTGTCATGCTTCTAATGACAGGTTAATGGATGACATGGCAACTTGTGTCGAACATGAAGTTCCAGTAATTATAACTAGCCTGAGGCCCCCTCTTGAAATTGTTCAAGCTGCGCATAGTTACGGTGGTGTGGTCTTTCATGACGTGATAAATGTTAAGCATGCAAAAAAAGCTGCAGAACAAGGAGTAGATGGACTAATACTTGTCTGCGCAGGTGCAGGAGGTCATGCCGGCAGCTTATCACCTTTTTCATTGGTAAGAGAAATAAAGGAATGGTTTGATGGAACAATTTTATTGTCAGGTTCAATAGGTGATGGTCATTCTGTTGCAGGAGCTCTAGCAATGGGAGCAGATCTTGCATATATGGGTACAAGATTTATTGCAACAGAGGAGGCGAATGCTGATCAAGGATATAAAGATATGCTAATTGAATCTACTGCAGATGATATTGTTTACTCCTCCCTTTTCACTGGTGTTAACGGTAACTATCTAAAACCATCAATAGCTAAGGCTGGGTTAGATCCTGATAATTTACCAGGAGCTGATAAATCAAAAATGAATTTTGGATCTGGTGGGAATACTAAACAAAAAGCATGGAAAGATATATGGGGATCTGGCCAAGGTATTGGTGGTATTAAAGATGCACCATCGGTTGGCGCTTTAGTTGGAAAAATAGAACAAGAATATAATCAAGCATTTGAAGAGATGATTCAAAAAAAATAACCTTTAAAACCATAAATTATTTTCCTCTAATCTTTTTAAATCATGCTCAACCATCATATTCACAAGTGATTTAAAATCTAAAGAAGGACTCCAGCCAAGGTTATCTCTTGCTCTGGATGGATCGCCTAAAAGATGCTCTGTCTCCGATGGTCTATTAAACTGAGGATCAACAGAAACAATTATTTCACCAGTCTTTTTACAAATTCCTACCTCACTATCTCCATTTGTATCCCAAGAAATATCAATATCTACAGCGTTCGCAGCTGCTTGAGCAAATTCCCTTACACTATGAGTTTCTCCTGTAGCTATAACATAATCACCAGGGTTATTTTTTTGAAGCATTAACCACATTGCCTCAACATAATCACCAGCAAACCCCCAATCTCTCTCGGCATTTAGATTACCTAAATTAATTTTTTTTATTTTTTTAAGAGCTATTTGAGACATACCCAAAGAAATTTTACGCGTAACAAACTCTGTGCCCCTAAGAGGTGACTCATGATTAAATAAGATTCCAGAACTTGAGTGAATACCCCATGCTTCTCGGTAATTAACTGTCATCCAATGAGAATAAAGCTTTGCTATTCCATAAGGACTTCTTGGATAAAAAGGTGTATCTTCATTTTGAGGACTTTCTTTAGCCTTGCCAAACATTTCAGATGTGGAAGCCTGGTAAAATTTTATTTTTCCTCCTAAGTTTCTTATTGTTTCTAAGATTCTTGTTACACCTATGCCGTCTATATCTGAAGTATAGATAGGTTGCTCATATGAAGTTTGAACAAAGCTTTGAGCAGCAAGATTATAGATTTCATCCGGCTTAATCTTTTCAATGGCTCTTTGAATATTGGTTATTTCCGCAAGATCCATGGAAACAAGCTCAATATCTTCCAACACTCCCATATATGATAAACGCGCTGTATTAATAGACGAAGTTCTTCTTACCGCACCATAAACTTTATAACCCTTCTTCAAAAGAAAATCAGATAGGTATGCTCCATCCTGTCCAGTAATACCAGTAATAAGTGCTTTTTTTGTCATTAGAGTAAAATAATTAAATTAAGATAAAAGTATATATAAATATCATTAAATAAATAATTAGATTTATTAATTTATTTTAAATATCAAAAAGGTTTTCCTGAGTTTCAATTTTTTTTATCTGAGTCTTTTTTTTATAATTTTTCAATCTAGGCTTTCTACTACCATGTTTAATAAAAATTTGATTAGATTCTATTTTATGCAATTTGCTCTTTCTGAGTTTATAAATTCTACTTGAAGCATCTTTTCTTGCTTCAACCTCATTAATTATTGGACTTTTATAATCTTGAATATTCTTTATATTTTCCCAGGGTTTATGAATTTCTTTTTTTGGAACATTTCTTAATTCAGGAACCCATTTTTTTATAAAGATTCCTTCAGGATCATGGTCTATACCCTGTTTAATAGGATTATATATTCTAATAGCATTAATACCCGTAGTTCCTGACTGCATCTGACATTGAGAGTAATGAATTCCTGGTTCATAATCAGTAAATAAAGATGCTAAATATTTAGATGTTATTTGCCAAGGAAGCCAAAGATGATAACTTGCAAAGCTCATTAGCATTGCTCTCATTCTAAAATTTAGCCAACCTGTTTTTATTAATGATCTCATACATGCATCAACCATTGGATAACCGGTTAATCCATCTTTCCATGACTCAAAGAACATTTTATTGAATTTATCGGTTCTTAAATTGTTGTATGAGGAATGTATATTTTTGTATTGAATATCAGGCTGATCTTCAAGTTTTTGAATAAAATGACAATGCCACCTTAATCTACTTGAAAAAGTACTTAATGATCTAGACCAATTTCCTTTATCCGCCCTAAAAAGTTTTTTTATTTCTTTTTTTCTTTCATCAGCTTTTTTAACGATTTCTCTCATGGAAATAGTTCCAAATGCTATATGTGTAGATAACCTTGAGCAACTCTCATAAGCGGTAAGAGGAGAAGACATTTCTTTCGAATAATTTTTACCTCTTTCATTTAAAAAACTATTTAATAATAAAAGTCCTTCTTTTCTTCCTCCTTTCTGATAAATTTCAATACCATCATTTTTCAATCTCATTTCTTCAGGCGATGGAATTTCTATAGTGGTAAAATTTTGATTATTTATTTCTTTTGGAGGTAAAAAAATTTCTGAATACATTCTTTTATGCCATTCTTTAGACCAACCATCTCTGCTCTTTAGTCCTCTGATAACACCATTTTGAATAGCTTCATTCCAAGTTATTTGATTTAACTTGAACCATTTTTTTAATTTTAAATCCCTATCAAAGGTCCACTTATTCCATGTTTCTTGATGAGACCAAACCTCTTTAATCTTAAATTCACTATGTATATTTTTAAAAATTTCTAAAGCATCGCCCTTTCTTATTATTAATTTTTGTCCAATTTTTCTTAATTGAGTGTCCAAATCTTCGAGGCTTTCTTTTAAAAAGATATACTGTCTATAGCTTAGATCGTCTTGCTGCCATAATTCCGGTTCAATGATATATAATGGCATTATTTTTCTACTCTTACAGGCGTTTGTAAAAGATTCGTTATCCGAAATTCGTAAGTCCCTTTTAAACCAGACTATATTCATAATTAATCATTTCTAAATTATTATAAAATTGGCTGGGGCGGTAGGATTCGAACCTACGCATCGCGGGATCAAAACCCGCTGCCTTACCGCTTGGCTACGCCCCAAAAGATAAAGTAAAAAAACACGTTACATCGTATAACCCTCGTATACCAATCTTGACAAGAATAAAAATGTATAAACATAAGAATTATTAAATAATTTTTAATAATTTTTAATTATTTAGCTGGTTTTGTTTTCTCTATCAGGTGATCAATGAGTAATTTTAGAGATGTTTAAATTTTAAAACTCAAAATTGAATAAATTAAATTTAGTCGATTATAATTTATAATATGATCTTTTTTTAGTAAAAAAAGCTTGATATTAATTTATTGAATAAATAGAATATATTTATTGTGTTAATAACACATTATTAAAAATAAAAAAAATCAGTTTAATTGTTAAAAATTAATCTAGGGGAGGACTGTTTAATGTCTCATATAAGTAAATTATTTATGTTTTTAGCATTATTTGCTATAACATTTAATTATACACCTTCTATATCAGCCCAAGAAACCGAATCCACGGACTCATTTGGTATTGAAGAAATAATTGTTACTGCTAGAAAAGTGGAAGAGAGCGCTCAAGATGTTCCTGTCGCTATTACTGCAATAACAGAACAACTAAGAAAATCAAATATTAGAAACTTAGCAGATCTTCAAGGTTTTGCTCCTAATGTTATTATTGGAACTTACGGTGAAAGATCTGGTGGTGCAAATCTTAATATTAGAGGTATTAGCCCGCCTAGATCAGATGATAATTCTTTTGATGCTCCTATTGCTGTAATGATTGATGGAATTCATCTAGGAACTTCCGCTGGTCAAATTCTTGAAAATTTTGACCTCGAAAGAGTTGAGGTTCTTCGTGGTCCTCAAGGAACTCTTTTTGGTAAAAATACTGTTGGCGGAGTTATAAACGTCATCAGAAGCAAGCCAACTGGTGAATTTGGAGCTAGACTTAAAGCTACAATTGGTGAAGATGGACAGCAAGAATTAAGAGCTGTAGTTAATTTTCCTATATCTGAAGGTAAAGTTGCTGGTAAAGTTTTTGCCACAATGATTGAGGATGATGGCTGGCTTCCAAATATTACACTAGGAAAAAAAGTACCTGAAAAAGATTATCAAAATTTTGGATTTTCACTTCTATTCACTCCTAATGAAAAGTTTGAAGCTACAGTTACAGTTGAACAATTTGACGACCAAAGTGACTTAGCTGGTTATCATTACAGTTATAACTTTGCCACAGGAGTTGATACACCTCCGACAGATCCAAGACAGGTTAATACTGCATTAGCAACAACTTCTTGTGCTATTTATGGTGCTTGTCGTAATAGCTTAGATATTCCTAGCTATGCTGAAAATGATCAAAATAATGATGGTGCTTTAGAAACAGATGCAATAACTATTAATGCCACATATCAATTAACTGAGAATTCACAGTTAGTTTACGTAGGCGGTACTAGAGATCTAACTGAATATAGAATATATGACTTTGACGCGTCAGCCGCTCCTTTCATTACTATTGAAAGATGGAATGATTATGAGCAAACTAGTCATGAGCTTCGATATGAAAGACAGACCGAAAATTCTACTCTTGTTGCAGGATATTATTTCTGGAATAGTGAGTTTACTCAAGACTGGGTAACTGGTGGAGAGTTTTGGAAAACATTATTTGGAGCTGTGGCACAAACTCCTGCTCTTTGGGCAGCCTGTCAAGGTACTAACGGTTTAGATGGTGCTTTTGCTCCAATCGCTTGTGACCTAGGTATACAAGGTGGGTTAGGACCAGATGATATTGTTACTCAAATCCTTTATGAAACTCAAGAAACAGAGTCAGAAGCATTCTTCCTTAACTATGAATACGATTTAAATGATAAAATATCTCTTAATGCAGGTATTCGTTGGACAGAAGAATGGAAGGCATTTATTGCTGGTCAATCTTATCTTTCAAATGTTGAAAGACAAAGAGAGAGAAATTTCCCAGGATATGCAAATTTGTATCAAAAATGGGATGAGGTTTCTCCAAGAGTTGGTGTTACATATAGAATTGATGAAGATAAAATGCTTTATGTATCTTACTCAGAAGGTTTTAAATCTGGCGGATTCTTTGGAGTAAATCAAAATATTCGTGACTTTGAAAGAGATCAGTATGATCCTGAATTTGCTTCAAACATCGAAGTTGGTTTTAAAAGTATGTTAATGGAAAATAGACTAAGACTTAATCTTACAGCTTTTAGAAATGAATTTGAAGATAAACAAGAATCTTTTGTTGCACTAGATCCAGACACTAAAACTGTTCAATCTGTCTTTAATAATGCTGCTGAAGTTTTATATGAAGGTTTCGAAGTAGAAGCACTTTTTGCTGCTACACGTAACTTACAATTATTCTTAAATTATGGTAGCCTTGATGCAAGTTATGAAGAATTCTTCACTGATATTAACCAATTTGATGGTTTGGGAACAGTTGAAGATGCTAGCTTCTTAGAACCTAGAAATGCTCCAGAACATACACTTGGAGTTGGTTTCCAATATAATGCACAAGTTGGTAATGGTGAAATTGAGATATATGCCAAGTACAGTGAAACTGGTGAAACTCAAACAAGTCTTCTTAATTTAACATCTGGTGCTTTTGACGGTACTGAAGATGTTAGTGCCAACATAGGTTACTATCAGGATAATTGGAATGTAGTTCTATTTGGTAGAAATCTTACTGACGAGCAATATGAAGTTCCAACCCTTCTTGGTGGAAGTTTTACTTCTGGTCCTCTTTTCTCAATGTCTAATGCTGGAAAAAGACCTAGAGCTATAGGTATTGAATTTGGATATGAGTTTTAAATAATATATCATAATATACT
>CEOF01042037.1_pt1 | contig 36838 bp, 32 predicted proteins | sample 361311 | NCBI WGS metagenome assembly CEOF01 (sample SAMEA2619667, study PRJEB7988) | marine metagenome | biome: marine biome (ENVO:00000447); feature: surface water layer (ENVO:00002042); material: "saline water (ENVO:00002010), including plankton (ENVO:xxxxxxxx)" | depth 5 m
AAAGCACAACTATGGGTGATGGCCCCCTTGGCTGCGGGGACTTGGACGTTGAGTTCACTTTTTGTTCTCCAAATTATCCGACTTTCTAATCATTGATAAATGCGGATAACCTATAGAGTCGAAAATATTTGTCGATTAGCCTTTAATTGTAGATATAAAACTAGAGAAAGAGGAAAAAAACGTGAAAAAAATGCCTACCGTGGGATGTTTGTTTCTTTTACTGACTGTGTTCTGTGGGCCAGTGGTTGGGGGGACAAATATAAGAATTCAAACGGTGATGGGGTCAGATTCGCCAGAGCACTTTATGTTGAACCAATTTGCGTCCGACGTTGCAATTCTTACTGGTCAAGAAGTGACATTTGAGGTTTTAGAGAAAGATGCAGTTGTTGGTACTCAAGGACTTATTGAGGCGATTGATAGCGGAGAAATTGAAGCGGGATTCGCTTGGACGCATTATTGGACGGCGTATCATCCGGCAGCAATGCTATTTGGTTCTCCTACCGCCGGTGCCGGGCTCGGCCTTGATAATATTTCCTGGCTTGCGTGGTTTCTTCATGGTGGTGGAGAGCAGCTATACGAAGAACTGTGGAGGGAGATGGGTCTCAATATCAAAGGTCTAATGCTTCAACCTGTAGGGCCAGAAGCTTTGGGATGGTTTATGGAACCCATCACAACGATGGATGATTTTCGAGATTACACCTACCGCGCTCCGCCTGGGATTCCTGGAGAAGCATACCTTGAGGTTGGGGTAGACGCGGTGACTATGGCCGGAGGGGAGATACTTCAAGCCCTAGAGGCGGGAACAATTGATGCCGCGGAGTGGTGCTGTCCCTACAGTGACATGATTTTTGGGTTTCATAAGGTTCTTAAGCACTACTATCTCCAAGGACTTCACCAAAATATTGTGAATACAGATCTTTATATAAATGGAGATGTTTGGAATAGCATCAGCGAAAAGAATCGCAAAGCGATAGAGATCGCCGCCGAGGCGTCTCTGATACGGACAGTAACCTGGAGACTTCATGAAAATGGAAAAGCGCTCCAGATTCTTACTGATCAACATGGAGTAGAGTTGCACGACACCCCAGACGACTACTTTGATGAGTACATGGAGGCTGCTGCCGGTATCTATGAAGAGCTAACGGCAGAGAATATGTTTTTTGCGAAAGTTTATAAATCAATGCAGGTTTTTGCGAAAAGCGCGGTTCCCTTTTGGTCCGGCGCTCAAAGTTCTAACGCGAAGATTGGAATGGCATTTGTAAAGGGTATGGAGGAATAGGATAGCCCCTTGCCACGCTGAGATTTGCAAAAGTAGGAGCAAAGCATATTATGAGAATTTGATTGAACACCTCAAAATTTAGACCATGCGTCATCAACAACAACGCAGAAACACTATCGGAGTAACACTTCTAAAGTTACTCCACTAATGTCCAATAAAAGGAAATAAAACTCCCGAGAGTCGGGAGAAACTTCCTGTAAACTCTCAATTTAATTGGACAGTCTGCAGCGGCGTAACGCTGTAATAGCAGTACCAATCGACTGTTAGAGCAACTGATTTGTAATCAGCAGGTCGATGGTTCGAATCCGTCTGCGGGCTCCATCCTAAGCTGTCCCAAAGCGTCCGAAAGGGCGCTTTTTAACCGTGCTCCACTTTTCAAGCACTTAGGAGTGTTTTGAAAATGAGTGTCTGCCAAATGAACGCGATCCTGCCAAACTCATAGTCGTTTCTATTCTGAAGGGGGATATGGGTGAATGGGCGGCGAAGCATCTGTTCGGAAGGATCAATCACAAAGAACCAGTGATGAACCTGATGCTGCCGTACAGTATTCGGCCAGGTGAGTCGTGGGGCCCAGCCTCAACATCGTTGAGGGTGGGCCAAAAGGCTTAGTTTGGAGGTCATAAATCTGCAACATGCATTTGCAATAATTTTATCTCTTTAATAAGTCTAAAGACACTTTCATCATAACCTTTTGGAGGACACAAGAAAATGAAAAGTGGAACATTAAAAGTAGTACTAATGGCAATAGGAATGCTTGTGTTGGCTACCGTTGCCGGGCGCGCAAGCGCAGCTGATGCGATTTGTTATAACTGTCCGCCACAGTGGGCTGATTGGGCATCGCAGCTTAAAGAAATCAAGAAGAATCTTGGTCTCGATATTCCCCACGATAACAAGAACTCAGGACAAACGCTGTCACAACTTCTCGCGGAAAAAGACAACCCGGTTGCGGATGTCGCCTACTACGGCGTTTCATTCGGTATCGCCGCGAAAAATGAAGGTGTCGTCGAGGCCTATAAGCCCGCGAACTGGGACGATATTCCGGACGGGCTCAAAGATCCGGATGGGAACTGGTTCACAATTCATTCTGGCGCCCTTGGTCTTTTCGTAAACGTCGAGGCCTTGGATGGAGCCCCAGTGCCAACTTCTTGGCAGGATCTGCTTAAACCAGAGTACAAAGGCATGGTCGGATATCTGGATCCATCTAGCGCATTCGTTGGCTACGCTGGTGCCGTTGCAATCAACCGTGCGCTCGGTGGAACGCTTGATGATTTCACGCCTGCCATCAACTATTTTAAGGAACTCGCCAAGAATGACCCCATCGTACCGAAGCAAACGTCCTATGCTCGGGTTTTGTCAGGCGAAATTCCCATTCTGTTTGACTACGACTTCAACGCGTATCGGGGAAAATATAAGGATAAGGCTAACGTAGAGTTTGTTATTCCCCAGGAAGGGACCGTGGTGGTTCCCTACGTGATGAGCTTGGTGAAGAACAGTCCGCATCCCGACTTAGGCAAGAAAATTCTTGACTTCATCATGTCAGATACGGGTCAGGCTGTCTGGGCCAACGCCTTTCTGCGCCCGGTTCGTGCTAGTGCCATGTCGGCAGAAGCGCAATCTAAATTCCTGCCGGCGTCAGAGTACGCACGGGCAACGCCTGTCGACTACGGACGTATGGCCGAAGTGCAAAAAGGTTTTGGAGAGCGTTATCTCAACGAGGTAAGGTAAATCTATACACGCCGTCGAGGGTGAATTCCCTCGACGGTTTTCTGGTCTGAACCGATGTGGGTTTGAGTAGTGGAAAAGCGTGAGTTGCCTTTTTTGGCAGTCTTGGCAATGCCAGTGCTGGCCGTGACCCTGGCGTTTTTCCTATTGCCGCTTGTGCGCCTCACTGTAATCGCTGGCAGTGGAGTAGACGGACTCTCCGCCTATACCGCGGTGATTACTACACCTCGGTATCTTGAAAGCCTGTTTGCGACCACGGTTCTGTCAGCAGCGGTCACAGTGGTTACGTTGGCGATTTCTGCCGTTGCAGGTGTCTTTCTTGAGCGCAATCGTTTTGCCGGGCGGAACGTCCTTATCTCACTGCTGACTTTCCCACTGGCGTTTCCCGGGGTTGTGATCGGATTTATGGTAATCATGCTGGCCGGACGTCAAGGTCTGATCGGAGAAATCACAAAGTTCTTGACGGGAGACAAATTGGTATTTGCCTATTCAATGGCAGGCCTGTTTGTTGGTTATGTGTATTTTTCAATACCGCGCGTAATCCTTACCATTATGGCGGCGGCTGAAAAACTTGAGCCCGCACGGGAAGAGGCTGCTCGTTCGTTAGGCGCTTCGCCTTGGCGAGTGACCCGCGATGTCATTCTCCCCGCCTTGAAGCCTGCATTCATCGCATCAGGCGCAATAGCATTTGCGACGGCAATGGGAGCCTTTGGCACAGCGTTTACTCTGGCGACCAACATCGATGTGTTACCGATGGTTATTTATACTGAATTTACGTTGCGCGCCAATATCGCTATGGCCGCAGCTTTGAGCATTGTGCTCGGCATCATTACCTGGCTGGTATTGAATGTTGCTCGTTCTCTCGCTGGGTCGACCGTCGCGGCGGCTGGGTAATTATGCGGCGCACTTACCGGTTCTATGCGCAGTTGGGGTTCACCTTGCTGGTATGCAGTTTTCTTATCCTGCCGGTGATCATGTCTGTTATGGCAGGCGTTACCGAAAACTTTTTCAAAGGAATATCCAGTGGTGTCACGCTGCGCTGGGTCGTGGAGGTCTGGGACCTGTATGCGGACACAATATTCCTTTCGTTAGTGATTGCGATCGCTTGCCTTGCGTGCACCATCGTTTTAGGGATTCCCGCTGCTTATGTGCTGTCAAAAAGACAGGGTCGGGTGGCGCGGATGATTGAAGAACTTCTTACGCTGCCCTTAGCCATTCCGGGACTCGCTATCGCCCTGGCACTAATCATTACTTATGGAGGTTTTCGAGATTTTCGGTCGAGCTGGGTATTCATATTGGTGGGCCATGTCTTATACACGTTGCCGTTCATGATGCGGTCTGTGCTCGCGGTGCTGTCCACGGCAGACTTTCGATCGTTGGAAGAGGGTGCAGCAAGTGTCGGAGCAGGATTCTGGCGCCGCTTTTTTGACATAGTAATTCCAAATTGCCGAGCCGGAATTGTTGCGGGCGCGTTAATGGTGGTGACTCTCTCAGTGGGAGAGTTCAACATAACCTGGATGATGCATACGCCAGCGACCAAGACTCTGCCAGTCGGCTTGGCCGACAGCTATGCTTCGATGCGCCTGGAGATTGGGAGTGCCTACACCGTCGTATTTTTGATAATGATTATCCCACTGCTGGTCGCGCTTCAACTTTATGGTCAACCGAAGAAAAAACAAGCCGAGAACTTTGACGACCTGGAACACTTGGAGTCCAGGACCGCCAAATCAGCACACATGAGGTCGAAGAGTTAGTTATGCCGCAGGGAACGTCCATACGCCTAGAAGGTTGTGCCAAGACCTTTGAGGATGGCACTAGGGCATTGGAGCCAATGACGCTTGAGATCGAAGGTGGAGAAACAGTCGTTTTTCTGGGTCCCTCGGGTTGCGGCAAAACGACCACGCTGAGAATTATTGCCGGGCTAGAAAACCCAGATGATGGAGGGCGAGTTTTTTTCGATCAAGAAGACGTAACTGATCTGCCGATCGAACATCGAAATGTTGGGATGGTGTTTCAATCCTACGCACTGTTTCCGAACATGAATGTAGAAGAAAACATCGCCTATGGTCTGAAAATCAGAAAACTACCACGGTCTGAGATCTCGACCCGAGTCAATGAGATGCTGGATATGATGCACATCCACGAACTTAGACTGCGGACGATTGACCAATTATCGGGCGGGCAGCGACAGAGGGTGGCCCTCGCACGAGCGATCGCCGTGCAGCCTAAAGTACTGCTGCTAGACGAGCCATTGACGGCTTTGGACGCATTGCTGCGTGAACGCCTGCGGGTAGATATTGACGAATTGTTGCGAGGCCTTGAGATTACCGCGATTTATGTTACACATGATCAGGCAGAGGCGATGTCGCTAGGTGACCGAATCGTGGTGATGAACCGTGGTCGTGTTGCGCAAGTGGGCGATCCTCGCGCTATATATTTTGAACCCGAAGACGCGTTCGTGGCCGATTTCATTGGCACCATGAACCATATAAATGGCATTGTGCGCGAAGGTTACTTTGAAACGGAAGGCGGCAGAATTGCATTGCGCTCTGCACCGGAGGGCGCTTCAGAGATTTTTTTTCGACCAGAGAACGCGACTATTGTCGAAGTCTCGAAGGCCATGCTGGCAGGACGTGTGTCTGCCGCGTTTTTTCTAGGGGATCGGACACGTCTCATCGTTGAAGGAGTGGGGCAGGAAAAGCTGACTATCGAGGCTGATGGACGTGCGAAGTACTCCGAAGGCGATCAGATTGGTATAGATATCGATCCTGAGAGTGTTTTGACGCTTTAGCAAGACTATGCTGATAGCTCAAATCACCGACACCCACATCAAGGCGCAAGGAAAGCTCGCCTATAAGACGGTGAACACCGCGGAGAATCTAATTCGGTGTGTCCGCCATCTGGTTAACCTTGAGAGACGCCCGGATGTGGTTCTCATGACAGGTGACCTGACTGACTTCGGTCGACCGGAAGAGTACCAGTTACTGCGCAAACTGATCGAACCGTTCGAGATGCCAGTGTATGCGATTCCCGGCAACCATGATGAACGTGAGAATTTCCGCAAAGGCTTTTGCGACTACTCGTATGTCCCTCCGTCAGGAGATTTAAGCTACGTGGTAGAAGAATTTCCGGTGCGCATGGTAGGGATTGATACAACCATCCCAGGTAAGCCTGGCGGCGAGATGAACCCAGACCGGCTGACATGGTTAGACGAAAAACTTAGCGCTGATCCGGATAAGGCCACTTTAATTTTTATGCACCACCCGCCGATTCTTACGGGTATTCAACATATGGATGTTCAAAATTGCTCAAACGGAGATGCATTTGGCCGCTTGCTGGAAAAACATTCTCAAGTGCGTCATGTTCTGTGCGGTCACGTGCATCGGCCGATACATACACAATGGCACGGTGTAACCGTTTCTATTGCTCCAAGTGCTTCGCATTATGTTGCGCTCAATCTGGCCGAGGCTTCGCCGGCTGATTTCTACTTAGAGCCACCCACCGTTCAACTGTATGAATGGCGCAATGATTCTCTAATTGCACACCTGAGTTTCGTTGGAGAATTTGACGGTCCGTATCCATTCTTTGACGAGCAGGGGAATCTGATCGATTAATTTCGAGGTTCCCTAGTCGCAATCACCACATGTTCCCGCCAGTAATCATCAGCCTGCGATGATTAAGTTGACATGACAAGCGAGCCATTTCCTGAAGAACAGCAGTTTGAACTAAGGACTTGGAGGCGGTAATGAAGTTGCTCTCTGAAGTCTCTCAATCTTTCTTAGAGGAAATTCGACACGTGTTTACCGTTATCGATGACACCTTGGCCGATAACGGATCGCTTCGGGCGAGTGCCTACGGTGCGATAGAGGGAGTCCGCGACTTATAGAAATTAACTACTTGCAGCCATCCCCCCAAGTTATCACCCTGAGCGTTTTGTTTCTGCCCTTTCCCCTATTTTTTGCAGTTTAAAGTACGTTTGCGGAGCGTTAGAGCATATCCACATACTCTTCGCAATATTGGCAAGAACCGTGCAGCATCGCACATTTATCGAAAGCTTAGGAGACGGCTTTTTTAACCCAGACTGCAAGAAATGTTAGTCCGACAATCTTGAAAGTACTGAAAAGAAAAATTTACATTCTGGTCACAAAGGTTACACAATCTTTAGGTCTACTCTCGTTTAATTCAATTCTAAAGAGAGCGACCAGATGTATTTAAGAGCATCCATTGTAATTTCTATTATTTCCCTCTCAGCCGCGACCGCGAATGCCGATACCTTTAACCGGATCGCTAGTTTTCCAACGTTTTTGAATAACGCGGAACCCACATCTGAGAGCTCCGCAGAAATTATCAGCTCCACAGCGGATGGCATGACACTTGTATATTCAGATAGCCCGCAGGGGGTAATCGGGCTGGTTGACATCACCGACCCTGCGAACCCGACCGCAAAGGGCAATATTGCGGTTGGGGGAGAACCAACCGCGGTCTCAATTATTGGCAACACGGCTTTTGTCAGCGTGAATACTTCAGAGAGCTACACTGCCCCCTCCGGGAAGATCAAAGCCTTTGATCTCAAGTCTATGAGTGAAACTTCTTCTTGTGATCTGGGCGGTCAGCCAGACTCAACATCAAGTGCCCCCGACGGTTCCTTCATCGCCATTGCGATCGAGAACGAGCGCGACGAAGATCTTGGTGATGGTCGAACTGGTCAACTTCCAGGGGGTTTCCTGGTGACCGTTGACGTGGTGGACGGCAGTTTGGATTGTGGAACTGTCAGTGTAATCGACGTCACGAACCTGGCGAAGATTTCTCCGGAGGATCCAGAGCCAGAATTTGTCGACATCAACGCAGAGGGTGAGATTGTCGTGACACTTCAGGAAAACAACCACATAGTTGTGGCCACTAAAGAGGGCGTGATAAGTCACTTCTCGGCCGGCAGCGTCAACCTAAAAAACATTGACGCAACGGATGAGCGCGCGGCGCTTATCTTTAACGAGAGCCAGCCAGGTCGCTTGCGCGAGCCAGACGCAGTACAGTGGATTAACGATGATCATTTCGCCATAGCCAATGAAGGCGACATGGATGGTGGTTCCCGTGGATGGACGATTTTTAACCAGAACGGTACGCAAGTCTATGAAAACGGCACAGACTTCGAATATGCAATCGTAAAGGCAGGCCACTATCCAGATAAGCGCTCTGACAGCAAAGGGGTGGAACCCGAGGGAATGGAGTTTGCGATCTTCGACGGTACTCCGATGGCTTTTATCCTCGCGGAGCGCTCCTCTATTGTCGGAGTCTATGACCTGACGGATTTCAGGGCTCCGGTTCTGAGTCAGCTTCTGCCTTCAGGCTTAGGTCCCGAGGGAGCGGTCGCGATCCCGAGCCGGAACCTGTTTGTGACCGCAAATGAGGTCGACCTCATCGAAGATGGCGGCGTTCGAAGTCACGTAATGATCTATGAGTTTCAGGATGCAGCACCGACCTACCCACAGTTGACATCCGCCGGCGCAGAAAAGCTCATTGGATGGGGCGCAATCTCTGGAATGGTGTCTGATGCTAACGGAATCGTGTGGGCTGTGAATGACAGTTTTTACGGGTTTCAACCGACGATATTCAAGATAGACACAAAGACGACTCCCGCGACTATTATCGACAGCATTCCAGTGACACGTCGAAATGGCGAATATGCACAACAGATCGACATGGAAGGTATTACCTTGGACGGAGAAGGCGGCTTTTTCATCGCCTCTGAAGGTCGAACGGACCGGGTCATTCCACATGCGGTTTACCATGTTAATGCATCTGGCGAGATTCAATTCCGCAAAGGGGAAATCGGTCTGCCGCCGGAGTTGATTGCCGTCGAACGTCGATTCGGGTTCGAGGGGATCACGAAGCTCGGCGACACCCTTTGGATGGCCGTTCAGCGTGAATGGAAAGATGATCCTAAAAACTACTCAAAGCTTGTGGCCTATAACCTTGATACAAAGGAATGGGGGGCTGTTCACTATCCAAAAGCCGAGCCCGCCGTAGGTTGGGTTGGCATTTCCGAGATCGTTGCACATGGCAACTATTTTTATGTCATTGAGCGCGACAACCAGATCGGTCGCGCGGCAATGACCAAAAAAATCTACCGCATCCCAGCCGCGGAAATGGTACCTGCGCCATTGGGCGGCGACCTGCCTGTGGTAAGCAAAGAGCTAGTTCGCGACCTGATCCCAGATCTGCGCTCAACAAATGGCTATGTTGTTGACAAGGTGGAAGGTCTGGCCATTATGCAAGACGGCAGGGTCTGGATCAGCACGGATAATGACGGTGTTGATGACAGCTCTGGCGAGACCTATTTCTGGTCTCCCGGCAAACTTTAAATCCTTAAAGAGTTCAATTTGGAAGCGGGTTAAAGGAGATTTCGAAAAATATTACGCCCTTGCTGCCAGACTGATCATGCAGGGATTGCAGTGTCGACGGGGCATAGACGAAGAATATTTAGAAGAAATTTACAAAGAACCGTTGCCGGCGGACGGAAAAACGCCGATTCTTCTCCCTCCATTCACCCCGCCTTCGGGCGGGGAATTTCTTATGACTCGGACGAATAAAACAATTTACCGGAGGTGCTGGTAGCTGCTACTAAAAGCGACTGTTACAGCAAAGGTGAAGTGGGTTTCCATGTTGGGCCCTTTTGGAGTTTTCAGACTGATCGAGACCGACTAGTATCTTGGTGAAAGATTTAGGCATCTAAAGTCGCTAGGTTATGGGCATACGGTTGACCACTGAGGACTGGGTTGCAAAGTCATCACTGTGTAATATTCGATTTATAAGTTTCAGATCTCGATCAAAGTGATTAGGACGGTAAGGTAGCCCCTTAAAACACGCGATTTATCTCTAATCATTTTTCCCTAATAGAAGTTAAACCAACCTGGAGGAACTCATGGCTTCAGTAGAAACAAAATCCTGGTCGAGCCCAGATGGCTCAATGACACCCGACAAGACTCATGCTGCGACTATAAACTTCGGAGGCGTCACCCTAACCAAAGCCAATATGCAACCGGGCTGGAAGTGGTCCGAGTGCATTAAACCTCACGTTGGCACCGAAAGCTGTCAGGCAGGACATGTTGGGGTCCTGATTCAGGGGCAGATTCACGTTGTATCCGATGATGGATCCGAAGTAACAGTCAGGGCAGGAGATGCCTATTGCCTCGCTCCAGGCCATGATGCCTGGGTTGTTGGAGAAGAGCCGGCTGTTGGTGTGGAGTTCGCGATGGACAACAAAGATTTTGGCCCCTGGACGCATGGCGACGGTTAATCTTGGCGTATACAGGACAATAAGCTAGGACGCTCGGTACGTGCAGTAACAAACTGCATACCCGATCTGAAGCCCCGCAAAGTGGGGCTTTTTTTCACTCGCAAGGAGAAGTCAGAAATGAAGTCAATTATTCTCGGAACCTACAATGAAAAAGGTCTCGAAGGCCTCACCAACAGCAGCTTTGCAAAGCGGGAAGCTGCCGCCAAAACTGCCTGTGAGGCAGCTGGAGCGAAGTTGACGGATATGTTTTTCACCATCGGTTCGAGCGATGTGGTGGGGATTATGGAAGTGGACAGCGTGGAACAGGCCATTGGCGTGAAAGAGGCATTCATGGCATCAGGTGTTTGGAAGCATATTCAGCTGTTGCATGAGTTTGACGTAGACGCGGCGATCGCTGCTGCAAACAAAGTGCGCGAAATTTATCAGCCAGCGGGCCAGGAATCCTGACCTGCATTTGTAGGGTCCCTTAACTTCTCCTAAAATTCGCAGAGTTAACTTTGATCGCTGCGACTTGAACATCTGAGGGCGTTCATCTCCTGGCCTTTCAGAGGGAGTAGAAGCAGAGGTCGAAGCCTGCTTAGAGCTTTGATTTAGTGCGGTAATGAGTTCCTTTTTATAGTGTCAGGGAGCGAGGACGGCGCTTGAAGTGCTTCAGATGTCGTCGATAGACTCAACCCCCCTTGGTCCCTTTCATGGGTGCGCATATGGAAGGTGATGCGCAGATAAAACAAATCATTGGAGGACAATAATGTCTATATCTTGGGAACAGTTTGTTGATGCCTTTAAAGTGGGGTCTGACACAGGAAATATTGAGCAATTAGCCAGCATGATTACTGAAGACTTCAACTGGGTTACATCAGATATGGACAGAGAAGCCACGTTGTCTTGGACATCGGGCACTTCGTTCAAGATTAACGGTGATGCACAGACACTCTACGAGAATGAAGAAGTTATTGCTGGCACGCACCCAGTTTTGGATGATGAGGGCAAGCAAAACCTAGTAATGGGTGTAGCTAGACTGAGAGACGGCAAAGTATATCGCTACGACCATATGAGGCAATTGTCAGATCTGGTGAGTCTTGAGCGCCGTACACGCTCGGGCTGATCCTTAGTTTTGGCAAGGACTTCTTCGAAACTTATAAAGCACAGCGTGAACATCGATGGTTGTATCGGTTGACGGAGCTTATGAATGGCCGGTCAGTGGTGGTGGGCGTCGGCAGTATCGGCCGCGAGATCGCGCGGCTGCTCAAGCGGATGGATTTTGTTGTGACGGGAGTTGGCCGCTCGGCACGCGGCGCTGACCCGGATTTTGGCGATATCCACGGCGTCAGTGATCTGAATAGTTGTCTGTCACAGGCTGACTACGTTGTACTCATTACCCCCCTGACTCCCGAAACCCACGGGCTTTTCGGGGCTGAGCAGTTCTCGGCCATGAAATCTTCGGCACGTTTTATTAACCTTGGCCGAGGTGAGCTCGTCGATGAAGACGCACTCCTTGAAGCGCTTCAAGGCGGTCAGATTGCGGGCGCCGGGCTCGATGTTTTTTGCACGGAACCCCTGCCGCCCGAGAGCCCATTCTGGGACCTTGATAACGTCATTGTATCGCCGCACATCTCGGGCGATTATCAAGGGCACCAGGAAGCGATGGCCGAGATCTTTCTGAAAAATTCGAGCGGTTCCGGGACGGCCGCGAGCTACTCAATTGGATCGATAAATCCCTCGGCTTTGCCAAGATTTGAGCGCTACGGCGGTGTAGGATTTGTTGAGTTTTCAGAATTATTGATCAATGGCCGGGGTGGTTCAGAGGTGTAATCGAAGGATGTTTGATGTATTTGTCGTCGGGGGCGGGATCAATGGCTGCGGGATCGCAAGGGATGCGGCAGGAAGGGGTCTTTCTGTTTGCCTTGCTGAGAAAGATGATCTGGGAGGCAAGACGTCCTCTGGCTCAACCAAACTGATTCATGGGGGACTGCGTTATCTTGAGCATTATGAATTCAATCTGGTCCGAAAGGCCTTAATTGAGCGAGAGCGGCTCTGGAGCCTGGCTCCACACATTATCTATCCCCTGCGATTTGTATTGCCGCATCATGAAGGCCTGCGCCCCAGTTGGCTTTTGAGGCTTGGGTTATTTATCTATGATCATCTGGGCGGCCGAAAGGCATTGCCCAAATCCCGCAAGATTTCCCTCGCATCAGATCAGGCCGGAGCGCCATTAAAGTCGGACTACAAGATAGGATTTGAGTATTCTGACTGCTGGGTTGATGATGCCCGCCTTGTCATTCTGAACGCGCAAGATGCAGCAGGAAAGGGCGCAAAGGTATTGCCACGCCACGAGGTGATTTCGGTCCGTGGGGAGAACGGGGTGTGGCTGATTGAAACCCTCGATCGAGACTCAAAGAAGCATCTATTTCAGGCGCGAGTGCTAGTGAACGCTGCGGGCCCCTGGGTTTCGAATTTAACGGATTCCGTGATCGATAGCGCGATCAGTCGCAGCATGCGTCTTATTCGCGGGAGTCATATTGTTGTGCCCAAACTCTACGCGCATGATCGTTGCTACCTTCTGCAGAATTCAGACGGGCGTATCGTTTTTGTTATTCCGTACGAAGAAAAATTTTCTCTGATCGGCACTACTGACCAGGAGCATCAGGAAAGTCTCAACCAGGTCATCATTAGTAACGACGAAGCGCAATATCTGTGTGCATCAGTCAATGACTATTTCCACTCGTCAATTTCGCTCGAGGATATTCTCTGGTCCTACTCTGCTGTTCGGCCGTTATTTGATGACGGCAATGCAGACACAAAATCGATCACACGGGACTACCGGATTACGTCTGAGACCGATGGGACGGGCGCGCCGCTCATTAGCGTATTGGGTGGAAAGATCACGACCTATCGGAAGCTTGCTGAGAATGTTCTGACCGAGGTGAATCAAGCTTTGGGAGTCAAGAACGAGGGATGGACCGGATCCAGCCCGCTGCCAGGCGGTTCGTTTGATTTTCTTCGGTTTGATAATGAGGTTGAGCAACTACAGCAGGAATATCCGTTTCTCTCTCATTCCCATGCTCATCGTTTGATGCGCCTGTATGGTTCACTATCGAGGGAGATTCTGGGTAATGCGATGACTTATGGGGAGTTGGGTCGGTTTTTTGGCGGTAATCTTTATGAGAATGAGGTGAGGTATCTGATGGAGCGTGAATGGGCAATGTCGGTTGAAGATATTCTGTGGAGACGGACAAAAGAGGGATTGAATCTCTCTGATAGCGAAGCTCGCACGCTGAGTGATTTTCTTAAGGAAACCGTTGGAGTCCACTAATCCCGCCGGTAAGACTTCTGAAATGTGAGCGCTTTGGGATAAACATGACGTGAAGAGACAAGCCGATGGATTCGATTGACTTAATAGGGTTTAGGTACGATGAAGAATATCCGCGTCGTTGATCTGACAAGTGTCCTGTCTGGCCCGTTTTGTACATGGCTTTTATCAACGCTTGGCGCAGAGGTTATCAAAGTAGAGAGCCCAAAAGGGGATCTGGCTCGGGGGACGCCTCCTTTCGAAGACGGTATCAGTCTTTACTTTGCATCCCTTAACCGCAACAAGCGTTCCATTGTGCTCGATCTAAAGAGCGAAGGGGGTAGACGTGCTTTGCATCGGCTGCTGGAGACAGCCGACGTACTGGTCGAGAACATGCGTCCGGGTGTTCGGGACCGGCTGGGATGCAGTGATGAGAACCTTGAACAAATTAATCCAAATCTCATTTGTGCATCTATCAGCGGCTTTGGGCAAAAGGGTTCGCTTTCACAACGCCCTGCCTACGACATCGTCGTTCAGGCAATGAGCGGCATGATGAGTGTTAACGGTCCCCTGGGCGGACCTCCTACTCGGGTGGGTTACTCGGTTGGAGACATCTCTGCTGCGCTTTTCACGACGATCGGAATTCTCCAACGGCTTTATGAGCGTGATGCGAACGGCGGCGGCCCGGGTTCTACTCTGGATGTCTCAATGCTGGCTTGCCAGTGGGCGTGCCTGGAAAATGCGTTTGCGCGTTACCTCAATGCCGGTATGGTGGCCGGCCCAATCGGATCACGTCATCCCTCCATCACACCCTTCGAGCCGTATCCAACAGCCGATCAGGATATTGTGATCGGTCTTGGCAGCGGACAGGACTGGCCCAATTTCTGTGAAACCATCGGCCTGCCCGAGTTAAGTGATGATCCGAGATTTGCGGAGGATGAAGTCCGACTAACGCATCGCGATCTGCTCGACGAGATTCTGGGTCAACACTTCAAGCAAAAGCCTTCGTCTCATTGGCTCGCCCTGTTGATCGAAAATGAGATCCCCTGTTCGGCTATCGAGAACGTTGAAAGTGTGGCGAGTAATCCGATAAGCGCGGAATATCATGCATTCTCAACGGTGAATGCGCCAGGCAGGGGCGAGATGCGCTTTGCCCGAAATCCTATTGCAGATCCTGATGAAGCCGAATCTGCTGCGCCGACTCTCGGCCAACATACGAGCGAGATCCTTTCAGAGCTCGGCTATACCCAGGATGAGATTGAGGAGATGCTTGACCAAGCATGACCGCTTGATGAACTCTGTCGAATTGACAGCAATTAGTGTTCAAATTTTCGCGGACTGAGCCCCAACCAGCGGTCTCGGTAGGTCTTTTGGGGATCGTACCTCTCGGCCTGCGACTCGAGATCAAAAATCCGACCACCACGCGGGTCTGCCCCAACGCCTGCGATGTAGGCCCAGTTTCCCCAATTGCTGGCAACGTCGAAATCTACCAGCTGACTCTCAAACCAGGCGGCACCTAACCGCCAATCAAGACCATATTCGTAAATAACATGGCTGGCCACTAGCTGGCGTCCCCGATTACTCAGCCAACCCGTTTGCTTTAACTCACGCATGGCAGCGTCAATAATGTCGACGCCGGTGTTGCCTGAGCACCAGTTCTCAAAAAGCACAGATTCGGATTGGTTAACCTTGCAGACGTCATTTTTACTGGTTTTGGTGAAAAGGGCGGAGCCGATGTGGCGGCTGTACCATCGAAAAAATTCTCGCCATAGCAACTCAAATCGTAACCAATAAGTTGACTCATTGGCGCCATAGCTCTCCTCATATTGCAAAGTGTCGTGCCAGGCTCGCCTGACTGACAGACATCCGTGGGCCAGCCAGGCGGAAAGTCGACTAGACATATTGGCCCCTTCAAGGGCATTGCGGGTTTTCTTATAGGTCGAAAGCGCCCCGCTTTCGAGGTACTGCTGCCAGCCTGGTTGCGCATAACGGTGCTTATCAAAATTCCTTGCCTCATAAAGTTCTGGCGGATCAAGCCATATTTGTGCGACAGGGGAACCCATCGCAGAGAACTTAACGGGTAGGGAGGGAGCAACCGAGCCATCTTTCTCGATGGTTTTGCGGAACTGTGTAAAGCTGCAAGGAAGTCGTTCAAGTGCGGAGTGTATGTTTGTCGCCTCAAAGAGTTCGTCACTTTGAGTGGTGAGGACCTTAAGCCCAAGGTTTTGGAGTCTGCGGTTCTCTTCTGTTTCCTCAGTAGCGAGCGGCAAGTCGGTGATAATGGCGGAGATGCTGAACCACTCCCTGATCTGTCTAACGAGTGCCGAAGGGTCGCCAGCACCTATCCAAAGAGAGATGTCATGCTGTAGGAGTTCAGTACGCAATTGGATCAAGGTATTGGCCCTGAAGGATTTCCAGGCAGAACCCGTCCGGGCGAGCCCGAACTGGTAATGCTTCCATCGCCGGGGTTCGAGGCAGGCGAGAGCCAAGCAGGCAGTGCCGGACTGTCCTGCCGTTTCCAGAGCCAAATTGAGGCTGGGATTATCTTCGATGCGACAAGTGTCGCGGACAAGCCAGATGGTTACGGATCGCTCGCTCATAAAGAAAAGTTCAGCGGGTATCTACGGATGTGCCGCGACTCTAAGGTGGGCGTTTGTCCCGGGTTCACTTTGTGTAGACATTCAGAAGGCGAGCCACCGCTAGACTCGCGGTCTGTCGACTGAAATCGGGGATTCAATATGCCGGACGCAGTTCTTGTGCAGGGAGCAAGCCGGGGTTTGGGCCTGGCGTTCGTTAAGCGCCTGATCGGGCAATTTCCGTCCTCAAAAATAATTGCCACATGTCGAGATCCCAACTCGGCCTTGGCATTGCAGGAACTCGTTGAATTACACCCGCAGAGAGTCACACTGCTTCGGCTTGATGTCACAGATGGGGATTCCCTTGAAGCAGTCGCAGAGGCTGTTTCAGTCTCCGGCAAGCCGATTGATCTGCTGATCAATTGTGCGGGGGTGTTACATAGCCCAGAGGGTCTTCGTCCTGAAAAACGGCTCCAGGATGTTTGTCTGAGTAACCTGGAGCAGTACTTTCGGGTCAATACCATCGGCCCGTTGATGGTGGCGAAGCATTTAGTCCCTCTAATGACTAGGCGGAGGAGGGCCATCATCGCGAACCTCTCGGCTCGTGTGGGAAGTATCAGTGATAACCGATTAGGGGGTTGGTACGGATACCGCGCGAGCAAGTCCGCACAAAACATGATGACCAAGACGCTGTCGATAGAGCTTAAAAGAACCCATCCAGAAATGATCTGTGTGGGGCTGCATCCCGGTACAGTCGCTACCGAACTCTCCGCCCCATTTTCCAGCCGAGTGGCCCCTGAAAAACTGTTCTCGCCAGAAGAAGGCGCGACCAAACTGCTCGCGGTCATCGAAAAGCTGATGCCCGGGGATACGGGAAAAGTCTTTGCTTATGATGGGTCGGAGGTGCCGTGGTGAATTCGGCTCTCGGGGGCAAAAAGATTGTGGAGGCGATGTCGTGATAAACAGAATCAGAAGCCACGCTTGCCAGAAAATTGTATGGGTAACTCTGTCAATGATCTTGAGTTGTGGTGGAGTCAGTTCCCCGGCGCTGGCGACGGATTTATCAGGGAAAGTCGTTTTTATGCGGCATGCCCTTGCTCCGGGGAACGGCGATCCCAATCACTTTGATCTTGAAAGCTGCGCGACCCAGCGAAATCTGGACGAAGAGGGCAGGCAGCAGGCGAAGCGTATTGGAGAGAAGTTAAGGGATCGTCAGGTCCGGTTCGCAGCAATCTACTCGAGCGAATGGTGTCGGTGCAGGGAGACAGCCAAACTGCTTAATATGGGTGAGGTGACACCGTTGCGAGCATTGAACTCATTTTATGAGCATCACTTCTCTCGGGATGAATTACTCCCGGCGCTGGAAGAGATGTTATCTGATGTGGAGTCTGGTGATGCGCCGATCTTGATGGTGACACACTTCGTTACGATATCGGCCGTAACCGGAAAAGCAGTCAGTTCAGGAGATCTGGTGGTCTATGATCCCATGGCCGGAGAGTCTTTTCTGTTTTATCCGTGATTTCGTCCGGCCATCCGGCCCACGCAGACTGCAAGCGTCCCTTGCTGTTAAATACTGTTGCAAAGGCGAAGCGAGTCAAGCATGGCGCAGTGAATGTCCCGACTGCCTGAGGCGTCGCCTACCCGGTAAAGATGAAACCCCGACCCATGATCGGGCTGCGCCAATCCCTTTGAGAGAAGATTGAGATCTATAACGCCATTATTGGTGGCCTGAGGCTTCAGTTCATAGAAGAGTGCATCATTCGGCAGGGCGCCGCCCTCCACCACCAGATGATCAACAAATCGCTCGGAAGTTTGGGTGGTATGCATATTCCGGGTTGTGACGCGGGTTTGCTTGTCCTCTGCGTGCGCTGAGATAAGTTCCTGGTCCACTGTCATCTGGACGCCTCTTTCGTAGAACCGTTTCATAAAGGGGGATACCTCAAGGACCATGGCTTCTGCGCCGATATGACCATCCTGTGTATTCAGGGTGACATCAGCGCCTTGCTCAGAAAGAAAGTCCGCCACGGCCAGCGCAGTGTTGCGCCCCGTCAGGTCATGGACGAAGACGTTGCCGCTGAGTGATGTCATTCCAGAAAGCACATCCCAGGGGCTGATCACGGTTCCGTTGCCTTCGATCCAGTCGATATTGGGTAGGCCTCCTGTGGCGATAATGACAACGTCTGGCTCTTGGGCGAGCACATCCTCCGCTTGTGCGAACTGATTAAAGCGGATGTCGACACCGAGAATGGCGCATTCTCTTTCCAGCCAGTCGACAATGGTATTGAGGTCGGTTCGCCAGCGAACTTTTCCTGCCAAAAGTACCTGACCGCCCACCTTGTCTGCTGCTTCGAAGACGATCACCTCATGGCCTCTTGCGGCGCACACCCGAGCGGCCTCAAGACCGCCCGGCCCAGCCCCCACGACCACGACCTTTTTTTTGCGTTCAGTATTCTCTGAGATCCGATGAGGGAGCGTTGATTCCCTCGCCGTGGCCGGATTCTGAATACAGTGTTTGAAGTTAGAGCAGTACGTTGCGCCAACGCAGGAACGGATGCGGTCTTCTTCACCCCGTATGAGTTTATCGACAATATAAGGGTCCGCAATGTGGCCGCGGGTCATGCCAATCATGTCTACAACGTTTTCGGTGATGGCATACCTCGCCGTCGCGATATCGTTTATCCGGGTCGCGTGAAATATTGGCAACTTGACTTCTTTTCTGAACGTCGCGACCTGCTGAAGAAAGGGGGCAAGCGGCGCGGCCATCCCCGGCATGTAATTGGTGAGCCTCGGCATCGAATCGATTCTGCCGGAGACGAGGTTCAGAAAATCAAGAATCCCATCGTCCTGAAGTCGTTGCGCTATTCTGATGTTGTCTTCGAACGAAAGACCTGAGGTATCGTGGTCGTGCTCGTTCATCGTCATCCGCACACCAAGCAAAAAGTCGTCCCCAACGGCCTCACGCATCGCCTCAAAAACCATCCGTCCAAAACGCATTCGGTTCTCGAGAGTGCCTCCATACTTGTCAGTGCGGTGATTGGTCGTGGGTGACCAGAACTGGTCAATCAGATGGCCCGAGGCGATAACTTCGAGTCCATCAAGGCCGCCGGTTTTGCAGCGGACAGCAGCGGCAGCAAAATCTCTGACGATCCGGTCAATATCTTCTTCATCCATTGCCCGGGGGAAGCCCCGATGCAGGATCTCTCGAGTCGCCGACGGTGCCACGATCGGTACCCATTCGCCCGCATTGGCGTTGGTGCGCCTGCCAAGATGCGTTATTTGAGTCATCAGGAGCGCATCATGCTGATGGTAAAAGTCTGAAAGCTCCGAGAAAAAAGGAATGATCTCGTCGTCGATGATTAACTGGTCGAATACGGGCGCAGTATCAATTGAAACCGTGCCAGAGCCGCCTACGAATGAGACCCCTATCCCGCCCTTGGCCTTTTCCATCTGGTAGCGAAGGGTGGTTTCTGTGGCGCGACCGTGAACAGCATGACTCAGGGCATGACCAGAACTGAATATGCGGTTCTTGGCGGTTCGGTTGCCAAGCTTGAATGGCGTCAGCAGGGGGTCGGTAGCGCCGGAAGTTGAGGTCAAGGTTCTGCTCCAGTTAGAGATGGATACTGTAGTTTTTTTGGAACACCTTGGCCATCCTTTCGGGAAGATCGAGCAAAATAGATACAATGGATACCGTCCGAGAGGTAATTGGTGTCTGTCAGCCCGCACGGGCAGAACTGCGATCAGGCTTGCGGATTCTTGTTCAGTCGCCGGCGCCTTCTTTAATCATCAGAACCTCAGAAGAATTTTTTATGACACAAACGAACCGCCAAATTGTGCTCGCCGCCCGCCCAGAGGGAGAGCCAAAAACCAGCGACTTCAATCTTGTCGAGGGCGTGGCCCGACAGCCAGAGGTAGGAGAGGTTCTGTGTCGAACCATCTACCTCTCGCTTGATCCTTATATGCGGGGCCGTATGAGCGCAGCCAAATCCTATGCAGAGCCGGTCGAAGTCGGCGAGGTCATGGGAGCCGGAGTGGTGGGCGAGGTGGTGGACTCTTCCTTTGACGGACTCAACCGTGGCGATCTCGTTGTCGGGTTGGGCGGGTGGCAGGAATACTTTACGGCTCCTGGCACCTCAGTGCGAAAGCTCGATCTTGACCGGGAATCAGCCTCAACTGCGTTGGGGGTGCTCGGCATGCCGGGGATGACTGCTTATGTGGGCCTCAAGAATATAGGGAAACCACAGCCCGGAGAAACCGTCGTGGTAGCAGCAGCGTCTGGCGCCGTGGGGTCGGTGGTTGGGCAGATTGCAAAGATCCAGGGCGCGCGGGCTGTCGGCATCGCGGGTTCTGCCGAGAAATGCCGGTTTGTTGTCGAAGGACTGGGATTCGACGACTGCATTAATCATACGGATCCGGATTTTGAGGAGAAACTGCGACAGGCCTGCCCGGACGGGATTGATGTCTATTTCGAGAATGTCGGCGGTCTGGTGTTCAAGGCGGTGCTTCGGCTGTTAAATCCTTTTGCACGGGTGCCGGTCTGTGGAGTGATCGCTCACTATAACGATACCGCTTTGCCAGACGGGCCGGATTGGACCTCGCTTATTCTTCGCAGTGCGCTGGTCAAACGATTAACTATCAGGGGTTTTCTGGTTTTTGATTATGCAGATCAGGAGGCTGAAGCGATCGAGCAGCTTTCCCAGTGGATTTCAGAAGAGCGGCTCAAATATCGCGAAGACTTCGTTAGCGGCCTTGAGGCTGCGCCGCAGGCGTTTATTGGCCTCTTGAAGGGAAAAAACTTTGGAAAACTCGTAGTCAAAGTGTCGTCGTAACACCCTGAACCCAGGAGTGGCGAGTATTTCTTAGGGCGGTGCTTCGGTTTCGCTTACGGCTCAAAGTTTTGAAGCCCGACGGGGGAAAATCGTGATCTGCCGGGCGCGGGCGACAAAGATGCCGCTCGCCGCAATCAACCCGATGCCAAGCCAGGAAAGAAAAGAGGGCAGTGTGCTGAAGAAAAGATAACCAAAGGCAACTGCCGCCACAATTTCGATATAGGTAAAGGGTGCGAGGGTGGACGCATCGGAATCGGCAAAGGCATATACCAGCAGAACCTGATTCGCTGTGCCAGAAAGGATCAGGATCCAGATGTAGGGCCAGGCGGATTCCGAAATAGTCTGCCAGCTGCCGGGCAAAAAGGGCGTTAAGACAGCCGTTGCGCAGACGGCCCCCACGAATGCCGTGATCAGCGGGGGTGAGACGGCACCCAGTCGACGACTCAACGCAAGTTGGATACTGAGGATCAGGGCGCAGAGGAATATCAACACCGCGCCCGTATTGATCTCCTCGAACTCCGGTCGGATGACCAGCAGCACCCCCGAGAATCCGACAGTGACGCCAATCCACACAGGCCAGCCTGCTCGCTCGTTAAGAAATAACACGGCAATGATCACCAGAAGAAAAGGATAGGCGTAGAGAATCGCAATCGCATCCGCATAATCCACAGTCTGCGATCCAAGAACAAAGAGGGTTGTTGCGCCGGCCATTGATAGACCGCGAATCAGCTGCATCCCGGGCCGGGCAGGTTTCAGGCCGCGAATACCGAAGCGCCACAGCAAATAGGGCAGCAACAGCAGGCTCATTCCCAGAAATCGAAACCAGGCTACGAGATAGGCCGGAATCTGTTCGCCAAGCAGTTTCATGATGGCGCCCGCGAATGCCGCAATGGTCATGCTGGCCATGATGAGAATAATTCCCCGAAGGGTGCTTGAAGGCATCACTGTCTTGTCGGATCTCTATTTTTCCTCGCTGGCGCGCTGTATTCTAGGCGAGATTGCGCGATCGATTAGAGATATTGTGAACTACTCGATTCATGATGTAATCGCATCTTTGAGGCTTTTATGTAAGCAAATGGCGCCTTCTCTCAAGAGAGAGCGTTAAGATTAATGAAAGTAAATGTCTTTGTACCTGCCTAAAGATCAATTGCTGGCCTTCTGGGCTTTTTAGGGACTACGTCCATACTTTCCGTTTCGGCAAAAAAATGACCAATTACGATGCGCAAGAAGTAGTGCGAATACATCAGGAACTGCGGGAGCGTCTTCCACGGGATCCGGCTTCTAGGGTGGAGGCTCTAGAAAAGATCCTGACGGAGAAAGGGCTCGTTGATCCTCAGAGCATTGATGCTTGGGTAGAAGCCTATCAGGATCATATCGGCCCAAAGCGCGGTGCCCATGTGGTTGCTAAAGCCTGGAATGACACGGGGTTTAAGCGCCGTCTTATGGCGGACGCACCAGCGGCTATTGATGAGTTGGGTTATTTAGGTCGGGCGACGGGGCATCTTAAGGTAGTAGAGAATACAACTACAGTACATAACCTGGTTGTCTGTACCTTATGCTCGTGTTACCCGTTTTCGATTCTAGGGATGGCGCCCGCTTGGTATAAGGTCGCTGCGTATCGCTCCCGGGCGGTGCGTGATCCTCGGGGAGTATTAGAAGAATTCGGTGTTGAGATCAGCAATGACATCGAAGTCCGAGTCTGGGATAGCACAGCAGAATTACGCTATTTGGTTCTTCCTCAGCGTCCAGATGGGACGGAGCATTTCGATGAGGACGCATTGGCAAATCTCGTAACCCGTAATTCCATGATCGGAACTGACCGTGACCTTAAAGTCACCGCGCTAGGAGAAGGTTGATGGACGGCGCCCATGATCTTGGCGGTCAGCAGGGATTCGGACCTATTGAGGTCGACTCGGTTAGCGAGCCCTTTAACGAAGAGTGGGAAGGGCGGGAGTGGGGGATGGCACAATGCGCATTAACTCCTGAGTTAACAATCGATTGGTGGCGTCATTGCCGGGAATTAATCCTCCCGGAGGATTATTTAACCCGACCTTATCTCGATTCATGGGCGCAAACAGACTTTGCAACCTACATTGAAGCGGGTTGGATCTCGCTAGAAGAAGCTGATCATCGGGGTTCACTGATCGAGGTTGATGAACCTCTCGACCTGCCCCCCACTGTCTCAGTCGAAGATATATTGAAAGATGAGCGAAATCATGCAGTTCGATATCATAAGGTGGTGGAGTCCAAGCCCCTGTTTTCGGAGGGGCAAAACATCGTCACAAACAAAGAGGGTGTTGCTGGTCATACGCGCTTGCCGCGATATGTAAGAGGCATTAAGGGCGCGATCAACGCCTATCATGGAACTCATGTCTTTCCGGACCTCTCGGCCCAAGGTAAGACAACTCATCAACATCTTTATTCGGTCGTATTTGCTTGTGCCGATCTTTGGCCGGAGACTCATAACAGCAAAGACAAAGTGTTTCTGGATCTTTGGGAATCTTATCTGACGGAGGCGTAATTGTGGTGAGCAGTCAGTCGGCGTTGCCGAGTTCTTTGGTTGCAGCAGATGATGAGCCTTGGTTTGCCAAACCGTGGCAAGCGCAAGCGCTTGCAATTGCCGACAGCTTGATGGCAAATGGGGTTTTCAGCGCCTCGATATGGTCTGAGACCCTGGGTCAGACGCTAGAGCAGTCCAAAGCTCAAGGAAACGCCGATGATCAAGAAAACTACTATCGGTGTGTCCTAACCGCACTCGAAGCCCTCTTGGCTGAAAGAGCCTCGATCGACCTCGGAGACCTTGATGAAGTTTGCAGGACTCTTGGTATCGAAAGTGATACTCACGGCAGAGCTAGTGAGGCCCGCTGAGCCTATTTTCTCGACAGTTTCGCTCATTTTCGAGCGAGTCGATAGTTTTGGTACGAATGCAAACACAGAACGTTTCGCCCTCGTCGACGATCCATAATCATCTCGCCAAGATATTTAGATCACGCACCAGTCCATGCCGATGGGAGATAATGTGGTTTTGAGAGTCGGGTCGAATTTGTCCCAAGGCCACCAAAGCTCGGGAGGGCTGACTGAAACCGACCTGACCAATCCGTTAGATACCATGGCTATCAGCCCTGAAGGGCTTCAATATGAGTAACGCATTAGCTGTCATTAGAAAACCCGGGTGGGGTTTGACTCTTCTTGTCACACTCTTGCTCACTTGTGTCGTGCACGCCCAGGACAACTCGGAAAACATTTATTTTGACCTGCCGCCCGGCTTCGAGGAGGGCTTTGAGGATGGCGACGAATCATTTTTCATCCAGGAATGGGTGCCAAAGGGCGAAACCGTCAATGACTGGAGCCAGATGCTGACTTTGACTGTGCAGGATGTGGCCAATCTGAATCCGGTCGAGTTCTTCAATCACATGGCAGATGGATGGGAAGAAGCCTGTCCGGAGTACGGAGGAATGCTCCTGCATGAAGGACGTGAAAACAATTATCCGGTAGCGGTGTGGTTCTTGAGATGCCCGAACAATCCGATGACGAACAAACCGGAATTCACCTACGTAAAGGGTATCTCTGGAAACGAGAGTTTCTATACGGTTCAGTTGGCTTACGCGTTGCAGGCCGACGAGGTCGACGATTCGATTGTCAACCAGTCGATGGTGTTTTTAAAGCAGGTGACCGTCTGTGATGACAGCCGGCCACAGACACACGCTTGTCACTGAGGCGTTTAACGCATTGATTCAGAGGATGACTCGGCAGACCGACCTTACGCCCGAGCCCTGGGCACTACATCTTCTGGGATTCATCACCCCACTTCTCGTGATTGCAGGAAACCTGCTCGGCGGTGCGTATACGGCGATGGGCGTGGTGTTCGTTTGGTTCGTTGGTCCCGTTTTGGACATTGTTATGGGTGAGTCCAGAAACCCTCGCCCAGCAAGAGAATCAGGAATGCCCTTTAGGCTGTTGCTTTGGATGCATGGCCTGATGCATTTTCTGGTGCTCGCATCTTTTTTCAGATTTGCTTACCTGGAGGCCTCACTATCGTTCTGGCTCCTTACCGCAGTGTTGTCGACCGGCCTTTCCGCAGCGGCTTCTGCAATCGTCACCGCCCATGAGATGGGGCACCGAAAGCCAAAAAGTCTGGCCTATAGGTTAGCCCGGTTGATTATGTTCAGCGTGAACTACTCACACTTCACCACCGAACACAATCACAACCACCACAAGTGGGTCGCCACCGAGGATGATCCGGCAAGTGCTCGAAAAGAAGAGGGTTTATGGTTGTTCTGGGCCAGAACGATTCCAGCTCAGTTTGTTTCGTCAGTTAGAGTAAATGCAAGAAAAGGGCGCCCCGGTCTTCGCAACCCGTCATATCAGTGGCTGGCTGCGCAATTCGCGGTATTGCTCTATTTGTTCTCCCTTACGCATGGACACATCATGGCGATCGGTTGGCTCGGGTTATCGGGAATCGCGATTTTGACCCTCGAGTACGTCAACTACATCCGCCATTGGGGGCTGAGACGCGGACGGGACGAGCGCCAGACCGAAATGCATTCCTGGAACACCGAGGCAAGATGGTCCCGGTGGTCTCTGCTGGAGTTGACTCGCCACTCGGGTCACCACCTACGGGCGAGCACACCTTTTTGGCAGCTTCGCCCGCATTCGGCAGCACCTGAACTGCCCGGTGGCTATTATGCCTGCTGGTGGCCGAGCCTTATCCCTGCGATCTGGAAGCGCTGGGCAGGCAAACGTATCCCCGCCAACACCCTCAGAGAGCAGGCGTCAAATTAGCGCTCTAGGCTGCCGTTGGCGGGTCAGCAACAAAAAGAAACTCTGTAACCAGAGCTTCTAAATCAGTTTTTATTGAACTTCGATAGCCACATGCGCCAGTTCGCCCGTGTATGCACTATGCCGCTTGGGGCCGATATTACGCATCAATACGGGCGTCGCGCGATCTTTGGCTATTTTTCGCGACCAAACGATCATACAGCTGCTGCACCTGTGCTCTCAAGGAAGACCCCGGCTTGGGGAGTTGCTGTTTTTGCAATGTGCGGCCGACTGTCAAGGGAAGGAGGCATGCTTGGTCGAGCCTTAGCAAGGCTGAACGAAGCAGGAACTGTTTTAGGGCGCTGCTACCACGTTGATCGGTTTGCCGTCAAAATAGCTGGAGATGTTTTGAACGGTGATGTCGAAGATGGCCTTCACGGCCTCAGGCGTGTTGTAGGCCACATGAGGACTTAAGACGACATTTTCAAAACTCAGCAAAGGGTGATTGTCTCCCAGAGGCTCTTCCGCGAAAACATCGAGCCCGACACCCTTAAGCTGGCCGCTGCGGAGCGCTTCGATAAGTGCTGTCTCATCAAGCAGTCCGCCTCGTGCGGTGTTGATAAGAATGGCGCCTGCCTTGATCCTGCTTATTTCCGGTTTGCCTAATATTCCCTGAGTCTCGTCGTTGAGGGGGAGGTGCAGGGAAATGAAGTCGGAGGTTTCAAGCAGCGTCTTCATATCCAGAAAAAGATCTGGACTAAAGTCGTTTTGATGTTTTTCAGGAGAGCGTGTCCAGACCTTCACATTCATCCCAAATCCTTCAGCCATCCTGAGGACTTTATGTGCGATCCCGCCAAAACCGATAAGCCCAAGTTGTTTTCCTGCTAATCCGACCCCAGGTGTGTCCTGATCCCAGACGCCTTCCCTCATTTTTTGGTCGAGCAGAGTGAGATTTCGGGCGACTCCCAAGAGCAGCGCAAATGCGTGCTCCGCGACAGTCCTGTCGGCATAGCCTGGACAGTTACATACGGTGATGCCTTGATCTTGGGCAGCAGGAAGGTCGATGTAATCACTGGCACCGGTGCCAGTGAATGTAATTAGCTCGAGATGAGGGGCGTTGGTCATGACCTCAGCCGGAAGAGACCATCCCACGATCAGTGCAGCAGCATCCTTAATTCGGTAAAGGTACTCCTCACTGCTTTGAGGCACTCCGTGGTGAATTTCCAGAGTGCCATATGCGGCAAGCCGTTCGGCGCCGATTTCGGTCAGGATAGAATTTTCGTCCGGATCTGCGTCGGGATAAACAATAAGGCGTTTGCGGGTCAATGGGTATACCTATGGTCGGGTCTCGGGCTAGGATAGCAAGATGTCACCTGGCGGAAAACTGCTCGCAACAGGGCGCTGTCGAAGAAGGGTTATCAGGATGAACGGTTGTGCAGGTAAGAACGGCCCGACGCTCTTTTATCTTTGAGACAAGTGAATGGATAAACTCAACTCAATCGTTAATGTTGACGCCTACCCCATCAATGACCTCAGTCGGCCTGAGTCGCTGGAGGTTATTGCCCGGGCAAAGCAGCAATTGAAATTGACGGGTGCCTGTCATTTTGGGGGTTTTCTGAGCGAGGCAGGTTTAGTCAATTTACTTGCCGAAGCGCAGGCCTTAGAGTCTTCAGCGCATGCCAGTGACAACTGGTATACCCCTTACTATGGTCGACCCGACTCCAGTTATCCTGTCGGACACCCCTTCAACTCCGCCGTGCATTTTTCCGTGCGCTATGTCTCGCGCACCCTGCTGCCTGAAGAGTCACCGCTCCGCTATCTTTTTGAGGACAGCAGACTTTTGAGTTTTCTCCATGCGTTGCTGCCAGACGAGCCGTTGTATCGATACAGTGATGCCCGAGGCTCACTCAACTATACCGTCATGGCGCAAGGGGACGAATTGGGTTGGCACTTTGATGCCTGCGAACTCGTGGCATCGATTCTGCTGCGCCCGGCAGAGGCGGGCGGAACGTTTCAGTACATACCAGCGGTGCGAACGGCGGACGATGAGAGATTTTCGGCTGTGGCTTCAGTCCTGGGAGGTCAGGATCATCACCGGACGAATGTGGATTTTGCACCAGGGGATATGGTGCTGTTCAGGGGGCGACACAGCCTGCATCGTGTTACCCAAATCCAAGGAGAGACCCCTCGACTGATTGCGTTAATGAGCTTCGATAATGTCGAAAAAGCCGTTGAGCGCAATGTTCCAGATGATCTTTTGCCTGCCTAGTTGATGACAGGCCGATCATCTCGGATGCGTGGGGCGGATCGAATCAGCATCCTCGTATAGTCAGATTGTGGAGACCCGATAAGGGTCGCCGTATCCTGCTCTTCGACGAGTTGACCTGATTTAAGTACCCCGATTCTGTGAGCCATCACCCGAACGACAGCAAGGTCGTGTGTGATGAACAGGTAGGTAAGGCCAAGATCGCGTTGCAGTTCTTTCAACAGGTTCAGCACCTGTGCCTGAATCGAGACGTCCAGTGCTGATGTGGGCTCATCGCAGACAATGAAGTCCGGCCGCGAGGCGAGGGCTCGGGCGATGGAGATGCGTTGGCGCTGACCGCCAGAGAACTCGTGCGGAAAGCGTCGGGCATCTGACGTTGACAAGCCAACCTGCTCGAGCAGTTCGTTGACACGCTTTTGCTCTGCCTGGCGACCATCTACGAGTGAAAAAGTTCGAAGGGGTTCGGCAAGAATATTGCCTACGCGCCATCGGGGATTCAAAGACGCGTAGGGTGACTGAAAAACCATCTGAAGACGCTGGCGAATTCGCCGATGCTCTGCTTGCGAGAGTTCTCGATCGTGCAGATTATGTCCGTCGATCAGAATCCGTCCGCTGCTCGGCCCGAGTAGTCCCACCGCGATTCGGGCAATGGTCGATTTTCCTGAGCCGCTTTCGCCAACCAACGCGTATGTCTTGCCCCGCTCAATCGCGAATGAGACATTGTCCACCGCGTCCAAGAAACGCTTTGGTTTGCGATTGATCATGCGAACCAGCCATGGCTCCGATAGATCAAAGCGCCGGGAGAGTTGCTCGACCCGAATAAAGTCAGACATCGTTGTAAAGCCAGCAAGCGACGCGATTTCGCTCAATGTGCGGCCGCTTAGTGGCGCAATGCGCTAACGCCTGTCCGCAGCGTGGATGGAATGCACAGCCGTCGGGCAGGGCGTCGAGTCGCGGCATGGCGCCGGTGATCTGAAAGAGTTCTGTGGAGATATCGCCGTATTCCACAGACGGTGTGGAGGCGATTAAGCCCTTCGTATAGGGGTGTTGCGGGTCCCGGAGAAGAGTCTGCGTGTCTCCAATTTCTGCAAGCCGCCCAGCATAGAGGACGGCGACACGATCTGTGGTTTCGGCGATGACACCCATATCATGGGTAATCAGAATGACGGAGGCGCCGTGTTCCCGGCAAAGCTTCTTAAGCAGTTCCAGGACCTGCGCCTGCACAGAGACGTCGAGCGCGGTTGTGGGTTCATCCGCGATAATCAGTTCGGGCTCGGCGGAGAGGGCGAGTGCAATGACCACGCGTTGACGCATACCACCGGAGAACTCATGCGGGTAGGCATTAAACCGCTCGGGATCAATGTCGACCTCCTCCAGTCCGGCAATGGCCTTGCGCTTGGCCTCATCAGCACTGACCGGCAGATGCGTCAGGATCGTCTCTACCAATTGATCACCGATAGTGCGAAGGGGGTTGAGGCTCGTGAGCGGATCCTGGAACACCATGCTGATACGCCGGCCGCGGATGCGGTTGGCTGCACTGATACCCAGTTGATCAATGCGTTCTTCTTTCAGCCAGATCTCTCCGCGCTCGATATATCCGGGCGGATCGATCAGGCCAATAATCGCCGCCCCGGTCATGGATTTGCCGGCGCCGGATTCTCCTACGAACCCGATGATCTCTCCTTTTTTGACATCAAAAGAGATTTCGTCAATGGGTACCAGTACTCCGTGACGGTGGGGGAAGACCACACGCAGGTTCCGGACAGAGAGAATGGTTTCGCTCATTTGAGTCTTGGGTTCAATATGTCGCGCAGCCAGTCACCCAGCAGATTGACAGACAGAGCGAGCGCCAGCAGTGTGGCGGCGGGAAAGAGAAGAATCCACCACTCACCAGAAAAAAGAAAATCCTGGCCGATTCGAATCAACGTGCCGAGGCTGGGTTCCGTAGGGGGCGCGCCGACCCCAAGAAACGACAACGTGGCTTCGGCGATGATGGCAAGCGCGAGGGTAATGGTTGCAATGACAAGAACCGGCGATAGGACATTAGGCAAAATGTGCCGCACCATGATCTGGCCACTGCCCAGACCGATAAGGCGCGCCGCTTGAACATATTCTTTTTCCTTCTCCACCATGGTCGTGCCGCGAACCGTACGGGCAAAAGGAACCCACTCCGAAAGCCCAATGGCAATGATCAACACCGTTATGGCCAGTTCGTCGCGCATGTGAGGCGGTAGCAGGCCCCGGGCGATTCCAAAAATCAGCATGGCGATCAGAATCGAGGGAAAGGTTACCTGGATATCGGCTGCCCGCATAATGAGGGAGTCGACCCATCCGCCCCGGTATCCAGCGATCAGTCCAAGACTGACGCCCAATACCATCGCCAGGATTACCGCCGTCAAACCGACGAAGAGGGAGACCCTGAGACCAAAAATAATCGCGGAGAGCAGATCGCGTCCCTGATCATCGGTACCAAGATAAAACGTTTCCCCGGTAAAGGCATTAGGTTGCATCGGGGGAGTGAAACCGTTCATGAGGTTGAGCGACCCGGCATCAAACGGGTTTGTGGGCGCCACCAGATCAGCGAACACCGCGAGCAGAATCAGCATCACAACGATTACAAAAGAAACGACCGTAACGGGCGATCGCTTAAAGTCGTAGAGAAAATCGCTCTCGCGAAATCGGCCCATCAGGGACTTTTTTGCACTCATGTGCTCTGGCGCTTGAGTTGGCTGTCGCGGATGCGCGGATCAATCGCGAGGTAAAGCAGATCCACAATGAGATTGATTACCACAAACAACGTACCTACCAGCAGCAGATAGGCAGACATGACCGGAATATCCACAAAGAACACTGCATTGATGAACATCAATCCAACCCCCGGCCATTGAAAAACGGTCTCCGTAATGATGGCAAAGGCCACAATCGAGCCAAGTTGCAGACCGGCGACCGTGATGACCGGTACCAACGTGTTCTTCAACGCATGACCAAAATACACAACCAGTTCGGGCAGGCCTCTCGCCCGGGCAAATCGAATGAAATCCTGTCGGAGAATCTCAAGCATCTCCGCGCGCACGAGGCGCATGATGAGGGTCATCTGGTACAGCCCGAGCGTGATTGCCGGAAGCACCATGGATTTCAGGCCAGAAACGGTAAGCAGACTGGTCGACCAGAACCCGATCTGCACAGTTTCCCCTCGGCCAAAGCTGGGCAGCCATCCAAGCTCCACTGCGAACAGCCAGATCAGGAGCACCCCGATCAGGAAAGTCGGCAGAGATACCCCGATCAGCGAGGTCGACATGATGAGATGAGCAGAAAAGCCGTTTCGGAAGATTGCCGTATACACCCCGGCAATGACCCCAAAAAGCATTGCAAAAAGCGCCGAGACGAGCGCCAGTTCCAGTGTTGCCGGCAGGCGCTCGAGAATCATATCCGCAACCGGCTGGGCCCCTCGGTATGAGTTGCCAAAATCAAACTGTAAGGCGCGGGTTACAAAGCCGAGATACTGCGTATGCAATGGGTCATTCAGGCCCAGCGCTTCGATGAGCGCCTCGCGCTGCTCCACAGTCGCTTCCTGGCCGAGTAGATTGTCGACCGGGTTACCGACATAGCGGAACATCATGAATGAAACGAACGCGACCAGGAACAGCACGAAAACGGACTGACCGAGGCGCCGAAGAATGATCAGCAGCATAGCGCCAAAAGTTGATTGGGCCCCGACAGCATCTGTCTAGACCCAATCACTCCTTGGACACCGGAACTGCCTGACCGATCCCTGAGGGATTAGCCAGGCGAATCGCGGTGAATTAGTTGAAGGTCAGGAACTGGAAGTGCGGTTGGTCTTCAGGCTGGACAGCAAATTCGATGCTGTCTTTCATGCCCCAGTTCAGAACCTGATTGTGAATCGGCAGATACATCTGCTGAGCCTGGATGGCCGCCCAGATCTTGGCAATCGTGGCGTTCCGCGCAGCCAGATCGGTCTCTGATTCCAGGCTGACGATCATGTCATCGACGGCAGAGTCAGAGTAACCGGTGGGGTTCCAGGAACCACGGTCGCCGGTCTGGGAGTGCACCAGGAAGTTGAAAATGTAGTGGGAGTCAAAGGTCGGAACACCCCAACCCAACATATAGAAGTCGGAGTCACCCCCTTTGATAAACGGGAAGTGCTGCGCTTTCGGCTTGGCGTCGAGGGTAACGTTGATTCCGATCTGACCCATCATGCCCACGGCTGCCTGACAGATCGCTTCGTCGTTGATGTAGCGGTCGTTCGGGCAGTTCAGGGTGATGTCAAAACCATTGGCGTAGCCGGCATCGGCCATCAGGGCCTTGGCCTTACCAAGGTCATGAGCAGGATACTCGTTAAGTGCCGCGGTCCAGCCGTTCACGAACGGAGGCATGATGACGCCAGTCGGATCAGACTGCTCTCGCATGACCACTTTCTTGATGGCTTCGCGGTTGATCGCGATATTCATTGCCTGACGTACACGCAGGTCAGCCGTAGGGCCATCCGCATTGTCTACGCCAAAGAAGATCACCCGGTTCTGCGCAGCAGTGCCGACCGTGAGGCCCGCAGTCGAACTGACGCGGCCCAAATCCTGAACCGGGACGTCCTGAATGATGTCTACTTGGCCCGAAAGCAAAGCAGCAACGCGGGTCGCGGAGGATTGGATCGGGGTGTAGATGATCTCCGTCACTTGGCTGGGGTAAATACTCTTGCCCCAGTAGTTGGGGTTGGCGGTCAAAACGGTCTTTTCATCGATGGAACGGCTGACCAGCTTGAAGGCACCGGTGCCGTTGGTGTTCATCGTCGCGAAGTTGGTCTCGCCCTTGGCTACATCGTGCGGCGTCATCACGTCGTTGGCTTCAGCCCACCCCTTGTCCATCATGAACATGTTAGTCAAGTTGTTGACCAACAACGGATTGGCGCCATGTGTTTCAATGTCGACAGTGTGAGAATCGACAGCACGGACTTCCTTGACAGATGACAGCAGTTCTTTCATGTCAGAACCGTCAGCCATTGCCCGGTTGAGGGAGAAGACGACGTCTTCGGAATCAAAAGCCGCACCGTCATGGTAGGTCACGCCCTTGCGCAGTTTGAAGCGCCAGACGTTTGGATTGTCGGGCAGTGCTGCCCACTCGGTTGCCAATGACGGAATAATGGCGCCTGACATGTCACGCTGGAGCAGCGAGTCATAAATCTGGTGTGCCAATGCATGGGTTGGGCCTTCATTCTGAGCATGGGGGTCCATGGTCAGAGAATCGCCGGCACGTGCCCAGCGGATAGTCTCAGCGGAGGCGAGGGTGGATACGAATACGCCCGCGAACACACCGACCGCCAGTCTGGTAGTCAGAGATTTCATGGTTAACTCCTTCGGTTGGGTAAAACTTTATTGCCGCTGTTGTTTTTCACAGCGTCAGTGGATTAGACCCGCAGAAAGGAAAGATTTCAACTAAATCAATGTGATTTGCGAGAATTTGCAATCAGAACCTCACAAAAATAGAGCGCTGGGTAAGAATAGCGACCGCGTGACAGGTTGAATTTGTGTCTTTCGGGCGGATTGAGTAATAACCGAAGTTTAGTCCTGCGTTTCTAATGCCTGAGAGTGAGGGGGTTTCGAAAGCCCTGCCATCAGGTTGTAGAGAAGAGGGGTCAGGAACAGAGTCAATATCAGCGCCATTATGAGGCCGCCCACAATCACCCAGCCGATGGCGATCCGGCTTTCTGCGCCAGCACCGCTCGCAAGAACAAGCGGAGTGGCGCCGAGAATGGTTGAGATCACGGTCATGACAATAGGGCGAAGACGCAGAATAGAGGCTTCGAGCACTGCTTCCCGAACCGTTTTTCCAGTCGAGCGCAGCTGGTTGGCAAATTCAACAATGAGTATGCCGTTCTTTGCCATGAGTCCAATCAGCAGGATGATCCCGATCTGACTGTACACGTTAAGGGATATCCCCATCAGGGTGAGCGAGTAGATGGCGCCAGCCACGGCCAGAGGAACTGACAAAACGATCACCAATGGGCTGACAAAACTCTCAAATTGTGCAGCCAGCACCAAAAAGACAATCAGGAGCGCAAAGGAGAAGCTCAAAAGCACACCGCTGGACGCGCTCTTGAAGACCTTGGATTGCCCTGAGTAACTCATTTTGATGCTGCTGGGCAGAATGGATTCTGCGCCCTGTTCCATAAACGCCACGGCCTCACCAAGCGTGTAGTCCGGAGACAGACCTGCAGAGATCGTGATGGAGGGAAGCCGGTCAAAGCGGCGTAACTGTGCCGCTGCGGCGTTTTCCGTGGCCGAGACGAATACACTGAGCGGCACCAGTTTGCGGGCCCCGGAATCCGGGTCAAGTGCGCGCACGAATACATTTTCCAGGCTATTGATGTCACGCCGATCTTTCTTTTGCGCCTGAATGATTACGGGGTATTCCCGTCCGCGGTCTATGTAGGAGCTCACCTTCTTAGAGGCAAACATTGACTGCAAGGTGAACGCGATCTCTTCGACACTGACGCCCAGATCGTCCGCGCGCCGTCGATCCAGTTTGAGGTCGATTTGCGGCTGGTTTTCCTCGTAATCCATTCCCGGATTGATGAGGTTGTCGTTGGACTCAGCGTAGCGAAGCAGCTCAGCCGCTGCCTGTTTGACCTCTTCGAAATCTGGGCCGCCCACTACAATCCGAAGCGGCGTCGAGCTGCCCCGCAACCCGAGCCCTGCCGGACTGGCAACGCCAGCTCTTGCACCAATCAGACGTCGGGTGATGGGACGCATCTGTCTAACCAGCTCGCCTTGGGAGGCTTCCCGGTTATCCCAATGTGCCAAACGCATCACAACGAAACCACGATAAGGTCGGTTACCCCAGCCAACAATGCTGTAGACCGTTTCGATACTGCCGTCTTCCTGGAAGGGCAGCAGATCGCGCTCAATAATCCGCGCCTGAGAGTCGGTGTAGTTTGCAGTGGATCCTTGCGGCGCGGTCATGGGAATGAAGGCGACACCCCGATCCTCTCTGGGAGCCAGCTCTCTTGGCAGCGTGTCGTAAAGCACAACGCCACCCAGAGAAAACACGATGGCCAAGGCTATGACAACAACGGGTGCATCGAGGGCACGCTTCAAGAGCGCGTTATAGCCTCGACTCATCACCGTTTCGGGCAAATGCGTACTGGCGTCTGGGTTCGCTTCTTCTCTCTCAGCGGGTGAGATGGATTTTGATCGTTGCAGTATTCGGGACGCCATCATCGGGCAGAGCGTGAGCGCCACAAAAGTTGAGATGACAACTGCCGCTGCCAGGATAAGACCAAATTCGCTGAAGAGCCGACCGACCTGTCCTTCGAGCAGGGAGATTGGAACAAAGGTGGCGATCAATGTGACTGAGGTTGCCAGCACAGCAAAGACGACCTGTTGAGTTCCTTCGCTCGCGGCACGCAGCACCGGTTCGCCGTTTTCGATACGACGCTTGATGTTCTCAAGGACCACAATGGCATCGTCGACCACCAGTCCGATCGCAAGCAGCAGGGCGAGTAGCGTAATTAGATTGATCGAAAATCCGAGAATATAAATCGCACCGATACAGCCAATCAGCGCAACCGGGATTGTGATGATGGGCACCAGCGCCGTGCGGAAGGAACCCAGAAAAAGCACAATCACGGCGATAACCAGCGCCAGTGAAATACTCAGCGCAATCAGGACTTCCCGTATGGATGCCGAGATAAACAGGGCATCATCCGAGCCAACAATGATCGTCATTCCCTCGGGAAGAGTTTTTTCGATACGGTTGATCTCGGCGCGCACGCGCTTGGAGATCTCCATCGTGTTGGCTTGACTCTGGCGAAGCACCGAAAGGCCCACCGCCGGTTGACCGTTTGCTCGGACGATCAAACTGTCGTCTTCAACCCCTTGCTCAACCAGCGCGACATCCCCGAGGCGTACCGGATAGTCATCGACCTTCCGCAGTACGATGTTTTGAAAGTCCTCGGGAGTGCTCAACCGACCGTCCAACCGGATTTCCAGCATCCGTTCCCGGGAGGTGATATCCCCCGCGGGCAATTCCAGGTTACTTCGACTGATTGCCTGTTGGATTTCAGATACTGTCAGGTTACGTGCCGCCAGTGCCTGACGGTCTAGCCAGATCCGAATCGCAAACCGTCGTTCACCCCGAACATCAACGCTGGCGACGCCCTCGAGCGTCGATAGCCGATCGACAATAAATCTTTCGACGTAGTCTGTAATCTCCTCGGGGGAGTGCTGGCTGGAAGACACTCCGATCCGCATGACAGGATCTGCATCGCTGTCACTTTTCAGAATGATCGGCTCATCAACATCCTCCGGCAGGGCGCCGCGGGCTCTGCCAACAGCATCTCGAACATCATTGGCGGCCTCATCGATATCACGACCTGATTGAAACTCCACCACAGTGCGGCTTCTTCCGCGCCGGCTTTGTGAACTGAGCGACTCGACCCCGGCGACACCGGAGATGGCGCTCTCGATAACCTCGGTGATGTCCGTATCGATGACCTGGGGTGAAGCACCCTGATAGCCTGTGGTAATCGTCACCACACTGCGGTCGACATCGGGCAGCTCGCGGATCGGAATGGATTGAAGCGCTGCGAGACCTGCCGTAACGATCAGGAGGCTTGCGACTATCGTCGTGACCGGACGACGAATCGCAATATCAGAAAGGGCGTAGCCACGTCGCGCCATCAAGGAATACCGTTAAGCAGACTCGAGCGGTGTCAGAAGAGTGTCAATGCGTCAGGAACCCGTGCCGGCCGAGTGGGCTGCATTTGCGCTATCCGTATTTGCAAGATCACGTTTTTTTACGATTGCTCCTGG
>CEOF01027670.1_pt1 | contig 36758 bp, 27 predicted proteins | sample 361311 | NCBI WGS metagenome assembly CEOF01 (sample SAMEA2619667, study PRJEB7988) | marine metagenome | biome: marine biome (ENVO:00000447); feature: surface water layer (ENVO:00002042); material: "saline water (ENVO:00002010), including plankton (ENVO:xxxxxxxx)" | depth 5 m
CCTGAAAAAAGAGCATTTTTTCTTGAAAATGCTGGATTATTTTCAGTTGGTGACAACTCATTTGGTGGCTCAGAGGTATCTATGTTTTTTAGCAGAAGAATTGGTCTGGCAGGCGCTGGTAACCAGGTTCCCATCAATGGTGGCGCTCGTTTAACTGGAACTATTGCTAATATGCGAGTTGGTTTACTCAATATGAGCACAAAACCATCTCAGGGAAGACCTTCAAATGAATATCAAATACTGCGCTTAAAAAAAGAGCTTCCAAATCGATCTCATATTGGAGCAATAGCAACTAACTTGATAAAGCTCGATAGTGAAAAATATTCAAATGAAGTAGTTGCTTTAGATGCAAAATGGGGAATTGGAGAGGTAAGTCAAATAGATGGTTATACTGCAATATCAAATACTCCCAACCTAGACAAGGAAAAAGCATACGCATTTAGGCTTCAAGCCTCCTCAACTGGTAAGATGTTTTCTAATGCGCTGTCATATACTGAAATTGGGGAAGACTTTAATCCTGAAATGGGCTTTCTAAAGAGGAGTGGAGGTTATAGAAAGTGGTCGGGCAGAATATTTACTAGGCTTAGACCAGATAATAACTTAGGAGTATTAGAAATTAGACCGCATGTTAATTATGATGGATATTGGAAGTTAGACGGCTTTCACCAGACTGGCAAACTTCACGTTGATAATCATCTTGAATTTAGATCTGGTTATGAAATACATACTGGAATAAACTTTACAAAAGAGGGTCTTATTGAAGATTTTGATATTTTTCCATCAAAAAGCATTGTTGTTCCTAAATCAACTTATGATCATATGGAAGCTCAATTATATTATACTTCCCCTCCAACAAGTAAGATTAGTTTTAGTGTAATGAACTATATTGGTGGATTTTTTGGAGGCGATAGAATTAGCTCATCTCCTAGATTAAAAATAAGATTTGGTGATAAATTTAATTCAGAGATTAGCTATAACTATAATAATGTTAATTTACCTGGCGGGAATTTTATTACCTATTTATCGCGATCGAGGCTTACTTATTCTTTCAATCCAAAGATGTATATACAAGCACTTTTGCAGTACAATAATCAATCCAACGAAAGTTTTATTAATTGGAGATTCATTATTCAGCGTTCAGCGGCTTCTGGTCTTTATGTTGTTTATAATCAAATGGAAGATTATGACGGGATTCCTACTAAGCGTAATAATACGCTTATATTAAAATACAGTCATTTGTTTGATTTTTAACTTTAGATTTTTTTAATAAAACGTCTGAGTAATGTTTTATCTAATTATCACAACTGTAATATGGTCACTTTCGTTTAGTCTTATTGGAAACACTTTATCGCCAGATATCAATTCATGGTCTTTAGCATTTTCACGCTCAGCTATTGCATGTATCTTGTTTTTACCGTGGATTAATTTCAAAATCCCCATTAGCTATATCCTAAAAATTACATTTATTGGTGTCTTGCAAATAGGTGTTATGTATATGCTGTACCTAAGTGCATTTCGCCATACATCTGTTGAAAAAATACTTTTATTTACAGTAACAACACCTTTTTACGTCACAATGATTTCTCAAATATTAAATAAAGAAATAAGGCTTTTTGCTTATTTAACAATACTTCTTTCTATTCTGGGTGGTTTAGTAATACGGATGACGGATTTTGATGATCGCGACTTTATTGGGCTGATTTTAATTCAGCTTGCTAACGTTTGCTTTGCTTCAGGTCAAGTGCTTTACAAAAGAATAAAAGCAGATAGTAAAATATCTACTAATGTATATACCGACTTTTCATTCTTTTTTATTGGAGCTTCACTTATTACTTTTATTGGATTAATAATCTCACCTTCTGGCTATACATACCCCAAATCTATTAATCAGTGGTTGTTGGTATTTTGGTTAGGTGGTGCAGCGTCAGGCGTAGGGTATTATTTTTGGAATTATGGGGCAACAAAAGTAAAAGTCGAAACGTTGGCAACAATGAACAATCTTGTTATTCCATTAGGTCTACTTATTGAGGTTTTATTATTTTCTGGAAGTCATGATTTCAAGACTTTTATAATTGGCACTGTAATTATTATTTCTTCAATAGCTGCTTCTTTAAGATACGGTAAAATTTAAAGCTTTATAAAAATTTTCTTTTTGTACATCCATAGAAGGATAAGCCAAAAAGCAAAAACATGAAAAACTGCAAATAAAAATGAGCCATTTATATCGCCTGCTAATGGATAAAAAACTGTCTTGTACAAATAGGAATAACCCGAAATTTCTTCTCCATATAGTGAAAATCTAATTTTGAGTAAAATTTTTGCCCAAATACCTGAAAGCGCAAATATAAATATAGAATTAGAACCAAAAACAATAAAGGGATAGGTCCATTTTTTATAACCCAGTACATCTACTAACCATATCATAGAAGAAAGAGTCACAGTGGCTATACCTGCAGTATATAAAACATAAGAGCTTGTCCATAATTGTTTATTGATTGGAAAAAATATACCCCAAATCCATCCTATTATTACTAACAGCGATCCTAAAATAAGCATCCTTTTGCAGTTTTCTGCTTGATCTTTAGTTGTTTTTATCATTGTTCCAACTAGGAAGCCTAAGATCACAGTAATTGAAGAAGGTATTGTGCTTAGTAACCCCTCGGGATCAAATTGAATACCTGTGCCCCCATATAAATGACTTTCACCAAGTATTATTCTGTCTATTGCTAGCACTAAATTTGAGCTAAGAGAGTAGGGGTCAACTGTATTAACAAAACCGTAGATATATAATAGAATCCAATAACCCACTAAAGTAATAAATGAAATTTGTACTAAGCTTTTTATATTAGATCGAATTATTATAAATGCAGCAATAAAATAGGCAAGAGCTATCCTTTGAAGAACTCCAAGTATTCGAAAAGAAGACCAGTCCCAATCTTGCCTAATAAATGGGAAAGCATTAAGGAGCAACCCAAGAACAAAAATTGAAATCGTCCTAATAATTATCTTATTGAATAGCGGACCTGTTTTACACAAATCATATTTATCAAATGAAAAAGTCATAGACATGCCAACTATGAATAGAAAAAATGGAAATACTAAATCGGTTAATGTGCATCCATGCCATTGAGCATGTCGGAGTGGCGCATATACATGTGACCACGTACCTGGATTATTTACGATGATCATTAATGCGATTGTTGCTCCGCGAAAGGTATCAATAGCTAAAATGCGATCAAGTTTAGTCATAGTGTCAATCCTTTTTTAATCCAAAATCTGGATTTATAGAAATAAATTTTATAAGTATTAAACCTGGTAAAGTTGAAAATATTACCCAGTAGAAGAAATTCAAATACCCGATACTCTCCTGAAGGTTTCCACTAAACATTCCAGGGATCATCATACCTAATGCCATTATGCCAGTACAGATCGCATAATGTGCTGTTTTGTGTTCTCCTTCTGATACCATCATCATATATAATAAATATGCTGTAAATCCAAAACCATACCCAAATTGCTCAATTGATACAAATAAACTAATTAGAGTTAGATTGCTAGGTTGTGAATATGCCATATATACATATACTAAATCAGGCAATTTCATTGCTATCGCCATCCAAACTATCCAATACCTTAATCCATTTCTTGCGATAAAAAAACCACCTGCAATACCGCCAAGGGTAAGCATTGCAACTCCTAAAGTACCATAAATAAAGCCATATTCAGATGTAGAAAGATTAAGTCCACCCGATTCGTATGAATCCAACATAAAAAGTGGTGCTATTTTTACTAACTGCGCTTCTCCAAACCTGTAAAGAAGAATGAAAATTATAATTAATAGTATTTCAGGTTTACCAAAGAAATCTCTTACTACTTGTAAATATTTTTTTCCAATAATTTTAGCTGTTTTACTTTGGCTATTTTTATCATTTTGAGGAATTGGTAGTGCCCAACTATGGTAGAATGCTAAAAATAGAAACATTATCGAGAGGATCCCAAAAATTATAGCCCATGCAATCTTAACATTTCCATAAAAATTTTCTAGTTGACCAGCGAGAATTACTAAAATACCTTGACTGAATAAAATAGCAAAACGATAAAAAGAATTTCTAATACCTATAAACCAAGACTGATCGTGATTTGACAATCCAAGCATGTAAAATCCATCTGCAGCAATATCGTGTGTTGAAGAACTAAATGCCATGAGCCAGAAAAAAGCCAGTGTATATTGCAACATAGAATCAGTTGGAATTGAAAAAGCTATTCCAGCTAAACTAGCTCCAACAATTAATTGTGTGACTATAATCCAGTACCTTTTAGTTTTAATTAAGTCAATAAATGGACTCCAAAAAGGTTTTATCACCCATGGTAAATATAGCCAGCTAGTATATAATGCAATTTCTGAATTTGATATATCAATTTTTTTATACAGGACCACTGAAACTATCATCACAAATGCATAGGGAAGACCCTCTGCAAAATACAAAGAGGGCACCCATACCCAGGCCTTGGATTTTGATTGATTATTCAAGAACTATAAATTTTCTTAACTTCTGTTTCAGGAAAATAATGACTTAAAATTTGAATAGATTTCTTATTACTAAGCGACATTCCAAGTGCTCCAATTTGACATAACCCAACTCCATGCCCCCAACCTTTTCCATGCAAAATAAATTTTTCTCCATCTTTTTTAACTGAAAATGCTGAGCTAAATAGAAATGACTTAGACATTAAATCTCTTATTTTATATTCTGAATTAATAACTATTCTCTTTTCATTTCCATGCTTATCGCGAAACATTACATCGAGTTGATATATTCTTCCAGAGGGCCCTTTATGTATTGGCTTTATGTCAATAAGCTGAGTAGCATCTATTTTATATTTTTCATTTAAAGAAGTGATTATGTATGCATTATCAACTTCAAATTTCCATCTATAGTATTCGTGATCTTCATCAACTGATCCAATATAATCAGAGATTGAACTATTTGGATAAAGATCTGGATTGCAATAATCTTTATTTAAATGATTGCAATCCTTTACTGACCTTAAATAGGGAACTCGTTTATTTTCCCAAACATTTTCAAAATTTTCTGTTATTCCACCGCACGACTTTGAATAGCGAGTATCGCAAATTTGATTTCCATAAATTAGGACTTTTCCATACGAACTATTTGCAGCTTCAATAGATTCAGCGCTGCAATTATTTAGTCCTTGGTATCTTTGGCAACAATCATCATTGCAAACATCAAAATTTAGTTCTTTATGTTTTTGCTCAATATTTGCTAAAATCCATGATCGTGCTACAATAGTTTGTGAAATTAAAAATTCACTTGGACAATTTTGACTCATCTCGGATGTTGCCACACACTTTAAATAGTCTTCTAATTTCACTTCATTTATTGCTAATAAATTTTTCTCCTTTACTATAAAATCAATTTTACCCCAATACTTAACATCTATTTTTTTCTGCCAATGAAACCCTCTACCTGCCATAATATTTTTCAATGTAATAAAGGTATTTTCAGAAGAAATTATTGGCTTTATTGAAATTTTTGATGAAATACAACTAAGCTCATCTAATTTTAAGCCTGATTCAGTTATCCTGATTGATAGCTTTTTTAAATTTTTACATGATGGATACAGTTTTTCTGCTGTCTCTATCTCAAAGCTGTCGTTATCCGATAAAACTATATCGACTTTGGACATTTTATCTACAGGAAGAATTATCCCTACTTTGATAGTCGGTTCTTTGCTGGGTAAATAATTCAAATTCATTGTGATAAGCAAGCCTTTGCCCCGAGGCCAATAATTGGAGATTCACGTAATCGCGATAAAATGATTTTTTCATCAATATTTTTAGCATTATAGTTTCTTTTTATAGGCCCGCCTTCAATGTTACAATATTCTAGAAAAATATTTTTAATTTGTCTGAAATGAATATTTCCATCTTCTGAGCTAAAATATTCAGCTAACCTTTGGCCAATAATGATCCGATCAAGCAATATACCTTTAAATGGATGTGTATCAGATACAGGTCTGCCAACTTTAAATTTAGGACTTCCTCCTTTATGAACTGTGTACAATCTATCAAATAAAAACAAACCAATATTATTACATATCTCTTCTAAAGAGTTTTTTTTATTAATTATGCCAGCCATAGAGATGAGCGACTCTAATGAGTTTCCATTCTTCAGTTTGAATTCCCAGCATTTTGCAATCCAATCAGATTCTTCATCAAAAGATAGAATTTTACTATTTAACTTTAAGCCATCTGCGATTCCAGTACCTCCGCCAAGATAATATGCATTACTAATATTTCTTAACGATCCATTTTTAGCATATTCTTCACCCCAAACACACATGTCTGCATCGCTTTGTACATCTAAAACCTTTACCGATTGGCCAAAATAATTTTTTATAACTTGAATGAGATTGGGAATTCGTGGCCCATTGGCCATAACCGAAATTCCTTTTTTATCTTTGGTTTTAACTCCAGGCATTGCTATAGAAATTAGCATATCATCTCTTGTTATGAGTTTATCAATAGTTGAAATGATAGTTTTTATGTAAACATCGCCTTGTTTTTTTTCATCACGATTTATAGGTATTCTTTCGAGCTGTAAATCTAAATCAATTGATGAAAAATTATGGTTAAAGCCCTCTTGATCTTTGTAGCGATTCTCAATGATATCTCCATACAGTCTAAAAGTAACACTGTCTAATTGTTCCACAATAGATCCGGCTACTTTTGAAGCTCCACCATCAATACAGATTACTTTCACAATAAACCTATTTTGGATTTTAGCTTTATTATTCTTTCATTAGATTTTTCTAGCATTGAAACATCAATTTTTTGATCCTTTAATAAACGCAATACAACATGGTGTATTTTTTTTACAATATCTGGATCATACACCAAATTATTACCAAAACAAAATATATCTACCCCAGCACAAATCATTAATTCAATTATTCTCTCGAGTTTATATCTACTAGAAATTGCTTCCATTTGAGGATCATCGCTAATAACTACACCTTTAAAATTCATTTCTCTTCTAAGAAGGTCATTGATTATATTTTTTGAAAGTGTTGCAGGATACTTCTTATCAAGATGCTTGTTGTATAGATGAGATGTCATTATTGCAGAAATATTGTTTGCTTGAATTAGTTTATTATAAGGACGCAATTCTTGATCTGACCATGTATCGCTAACATCTACCCAATCTTGATGGGTATCACCCTGGGAGCTGCCTTGTCCCGGGAAATGCTTTCCTACTGCGATAATATCGTGATCTAAATGACATTTAATTGAAGTTTGTGCATGTTCAAATACAACTTTATAATCAGATGAAATAGCGCGATCTTTTTGAGATATAATATTATCTTTAGATATGTCAAGATCGAGAACTGGTGAAAAATTTACGTTTATCCCACATCGATTTAATGATTTTGCAATGTTATTTGATTCAAGCTCAGTTTTTTTTAAGTCATTGATATTGCCAAGTTTTGACCAGCTTATTGTTTTTGGAAAACCATAGATTTCTTTTAATCTATTTACTTTTCCACCCTCTTGATCAATGCCAATAAGTAGGGGATTAGAGCTAAATTCTTGAAGATAATTTGTAAAGTTAGAAAGTTGTTGCTGTGATCGTATATTATGAAGAGATGGCGGGTTTGTAGTTATATCCTCATCGTAAAGAATGATTCCCCCAACATGATATTTATAATTCCTTTCAAAAAAATCATACACAGCATCCCTGTCATGACCTTTGATTCCGACCATAATCATTTGTCCAATTAATTTTGATATATTTGGCGGCAAACTATTCATAGTATAAATTTAATAAAGTTAAAGATTTAAACAGGGAAGTAAAGTTAATTTTTATAACCATATGTTTAAAAATTTTATATTATTGTTTTTCACTATCTTTTTAGGTTGCTCTGGAACAGGGAAAGTCTCTTCTAATAATTCCGATTGGGCTCTAGCTACATTGAATAAACTAACCCTCCGTCAAAAAATAGCTCAAATGATGGTATTTAGGATGAATATGAAGTTTATAAACTTTGATAGTGAAGAGTGGAAAGAAATTGAAAATCTTTTGAGTAGTGACGGAATTGGTATAGTTCATATTTGGTTTGGAGAAGCTGGTAGCGCACTAACAGTTTTAAATAAAATGCAGAAGTTGTCAAATATACCTCTTTTAGTTGAAGCTGATATAGAGTCAGGTCTAGGAAGAAGATATAATGGCGCTGTAACACTTCCCCCAATGATGGCAATAGCTGCTACAGGTGATGCAAAATACGCTTACAAAGCTGGAATGATATCAGCAGAGGAGAGCCGCTCGGTTGGAATTCATTTTAACCTTGCCCCAGTTGTTGATGTAAATAATAACCCTAAAAATCCAATTATCAATACTAGATCTTTTGGCGAACATCCAGATTCAGTATATCATTATTCAAAAGAATTTATTCGAGGTCTTAAAGATCATGGAATGTTAGCTACAGCCAAACACTTTCCAGGGCATGGTGACACAGAAACGGATTCTCACTCCGCATTGGCTCAAATACCAAGTGACTCATCGAGATTATGGACAATTGAACTACCACCATTTGCAAATGCCATAAAATCTGGTATTGATGCAATAATGGTTGCCCATGTCAATGCACCTGATTATCAACAAAATGCTGATGAACCTGCAACATTATCATCCTTCTGGATAAATGATATATTAAAAGACAGCTTAGGTTTTGAAGGTGCTGTGATAACTGACGCTATGGGAATGGGTGGCATAATCAAAAATTATTCCGATTCCTATGCTCTGATTGCAACAATTAAAGCTGGATCAGATATAATAATTCAAAATAATAAAATGAAAGAATCTATCGACCTTGTTGAGCAAGCAGTTTTAAACAATATAATTGAAGAAAGCAGAATAGATTCATCTGTGCTAAAGATTTTAAAGATGAAGCAAAAGATTGGCTTACATCAAAATCGTTTTATAAATATAGACCAAACACATAGAACGATGGGCAAAGAGAAAAATTTTGAAATTGCGGAAGATATAGCTTCAAAATCCCTCACAGTGGTGAAAAATAATAACAATGTATTACCTCTTTCGCCAAATTTTGATGAGGAGATATATGTAATTGATTTATATGATGGACCTAATAATCACACTGAAAGCAGTCTTACAAAAAAACTTCGACAAAGTGGGCGTAAAATAAAATCTTTTCAAATCGATAAAACTGATAGCCTGGCCATAGCAAATTATATATTTGATGAAATTCCAAAAGATAGGATAGTATTTGTTAATGCTTTTGCGAATCCAGTTGAGTGGAAAGATAATATTTTCTTACCAAAAGTTGAAGCTGATCTCATCAAAAAATTGACCATGAAAACAAGCAGGTTGATTGTTACAAGTTTTGGAAGTCCATATTTAATTCAAGATTTTCCTGATACGCCTGTATATATATGTGCATATAAAGGAAGTAGTATCATGCAGAACGCTGTTGCTGATTTTTTAATGGGTAAAAATGGTGCGAGCGGTATTCTTCCAGTTTCAATTCCTGAAATTGCCGATAGAGGAACAGGTTTAACTGTTGAGCCTATGCCTTGGAATCAAAGAGAAATAATGTCTGAACCGGCTACGGAATTAATTCGAATTCGCTCCGAAGAAATTGGCGTAAATATTAACCCGATAAAAGGTCTTCTTGAGCAAGCTGTTAGAGATACAGCTTTTCCAGGCGGAGTTATGCTTGCGGCTAAGGATGGTAATATATTTTTACATGAAGCAGTTGGATATCATACGTATTCAAAAAGAAAAGTCGTATCAAAAGGAAATATTTTTGATCTCGCATCGATAACTAAAGTTGTATCAACAACATCTGCCCTAATGAATCTTTTTGAAGAAGAAAAGTTGAATTTGGATGATAAAGTGGTTCGCTATGTTCCTGAATTCATTGGAAAGCAAAAAAAGTATTTTGAACAAAAAAGAAATACTACAATAAGGAATCTAATTACCCACACAGGAGGTCTTCCTCCATTCAAACAATACTTTAAAATGGGAGGGACTTATCAGTCTCGATTGGATTCTGTTTTTAATACTGAGCCGGTGACAGGGTTAAATGATTCAACAATCTATTCAGACATAGGTTTAATTGTTTTGGGAAAGGTGGTAGAGAGTGTGGCAAAAAAATCACTGAGTTCTTATACAGATTCTGTTATTTTTAATCCGCTTGGCATGTCCTCAACTTTTTATAATCCACCAGCAAACAAGTTTAATAGAGTAGTCCCTACTGAGAATAGCATTTTTCATAAAAAATTGATAAAAGGTTTTGTGCATGATGAAAATGCATTCAGCTTGAACGGAGTAGCAGGGCATGCTGGTTTATTTTCAACCGCAAAAGATTTAGCAATTTTTTCTCAAATGATGTTAAACGGTGGAAGATATGGTTGGAAAAGGATCTTGAATGAAAATACTATTAAAGAGTTTACCTCTAAATCTAACAATACTAGTGGTTCATCATATGGAATGGGTTGGGACACTCCATCAGGAAAAGCTTCAGGCGGTATTTATCTTTCAGATCAAAGTTTTGGTCATACAGGTTATACGGGAACATCAATATGGATTGATAAAGAAAACCAAATGTTTGTAATACTTTTAACAAACGCTGTTCATCCTAATCGATCTTACAAGAAAAAAAGCTACTTTGATTGGCGACAGCGCTTACATTCATCTGTATATGAATCTATCGGGTTTAAACAGCAAAACGAAAATCTTGAGTTAAGAGAAAGATGGAAAAGAATTGAACAATAAGAATATTCATATAGCTCTTTATCTCACCATAATTTTAACAATAATAGGTTGCAAGTCAGATGCTAAATGGATCGAAGATCTTCCAAAGCCATGGACTTTGACTGAGAACGAATTTTCAAACATTCTTCAAAAATTTGGAGAGAGATACCCTGATTTCTATGACCGTCTAAAATATTTTTCAAAATGGCAAATCGGAAAACCCTATAAGATATTTTGCCTTGGTGAAGAGATTCAGCCAGATCCTGACCCAATTTTTAGAATGGATGTCTCAGATTGCACAGTTCATATACTTACAAGTCTAGCAAGCGTACAAAGTAATAATTGGAGCGAAGCCAAATCTAATCTTATCAAAATTCATTATAAATCCGATTCAGAAGGTAAACATGTTCCACTTTATGATAAAAGGTGGCACTTTACAACAGACCGATTACTTGACAATCCTTCTACAAAAAATATTACGGAAACACTGTTTAATCCTGACAAGATCGAGAAAATTGATCTAACATTAAATCAAAAAGAAAATGGCGATGAATTCTTGGATATAAATTGGACTAAAAAAGTTGCGGTTCATTTTATACCAAATCAAATGATTGATGCTCATTTATTGAAAAAAATCCCAAGTGTAACAGGAGTGGCCTTCGTAAAAAAGGCATATTTTAAAATGGGACTTATAATTGCGCATGAGGGAATTATCATTGACAATAAGGACATAATACATGCCTCTCAAGTGTTTGGAAAAACAGTTCAGATGGACTTCTTAGATTATTATTTTACAGATAACAAGGCCCGTTTTGATGGTGTTGTCTTTTTTTCTTTCCATCCATTAGAAAGTTAGCTTCTTGCATTGGATTGACCAATTCATTGTAATTTTATTTTTAATGTCTTTTTCATTGTATGGCATTAGACAGATTAATAACAATAAATCATCTGGGGACTTTTTTTTAGGGGGTAAAAATCTTCCATGGCCTGTAGCTATGCTTTCGATAGTTGCAACTGAAACATCTGTTCTTACATTTATAAGTCTTCCGGGGTTGGCCTATAGGGGTGAGTGGTTTTTTCTGCAGTTAGCGTTTGGTTATATAATAGGTAGAGTACTTGTTAGCATTTTTCTTCTACCCGCATATTTCAAGGATGGTATAATTTCAATTTATGAAGTTATAGGTGATAGATTTGGATTGTTTTTCCAAAAAATCGCTTCATTAATATTTCTCGTAACAAGAGTTCTAGCTGATGGTGTAAGATTTTTAGCTACAGCAGTTGTCGTGCAGGTGATAACAGGTTGGTCAATAGAGTTAGCCGTATTAGTTATAGGAGTTATTACACTACTCTACACTTTATCGGGTGGTCTAAGAACTGTAATGTGGATTGATAGTATTCAGTTTATATTGTATTTATTTGGTGGATTGATTTCAATCTTTGTTGCTCTCAGTTACTTAGATTTCAACTTTAGTAGCATAATTAGAGATTTATCAAATTCACATAAAATGAAAATTTTCAATTTCGAAGGAAATCTACTTTATGATCCGTATTACTTCTTTAGTGCAGTCTTTGGAGGAATATTTCTTTCATTTTCATCGCACGGAATTGATCATATGATGGTTCAAAGAGTTTTGAGTACTCAAAACTTAGCCTCTGCCAGAAAATCCATGATCGCCAGCGGAGTTTTTGTTTTTATTCAGTTTGCAGTATTCTTGTTTGCCGGTTCATTAATTTTTTTAATTTCAGGCGATCTTGATATTCAAAAAGATCGTGAATTCACATACTTTATTGTTAATTATATGCCTGTAGGTGTGCGCGGAATATTGCTTGCAGGCGTTTTGTCTGCAGCAATGTCAACGCTAAGCTCATCGATAAATTCATTGGCCTCATCAACTGTAACGGATTGGTTCAAAAAAAGGAGCGATATCACATTCTCGCGATTAGTTAGTTTAGTATGGGGCATAGTTTTAATTAGCATTGCATTATTATTTGATGAAGGTGATTCAGCCATAATAATTGTTGGTCTCCAAATTGCATCATTTACTTATGGAGCTTTGCTTGGTTTATTCTTATTAAGCAAATTTCAGCATGAATTTTTACCGATTAGCTTGATCTTTGGACTAATTTTAAGCGTTGCAACAGTATTTATCTTACAGCAAAATGAATTTGCGTGGACAACTTTTATCTTTATTTCAGTATCTGCAAATTTACTTACAACGATATCTATTGATAAAATATTTCGATTAATTTATAAGTCAAATTTTTGAAAAAGACTGGCTGATCCAAAGCCATTTTTGCTTAATTTAATTCTAAGATTGGACTTTTCGTTTAGAAGGGGGTTTGTGTGATTAAAGTGAATAAAATTAATCTCTACTTCATCTTTTATTTTTTTAAAAAATTCAGTGGATTCAACTATGAAAGGATGTGGAATTTCAGACATATCTCTTCCCGGTAATTCATTTTCATCAAAAAATGTTCCATCTAAAAGCGCATAATCATTTTTTTTAATTATCTTTAAAACGTCAACATTCCATTTTTCCCACTTATCAATATCAGGTATAAATATTAGAGATTTATTTGGGCCCCTAATTATGAAACCATGTGTCTCAGAGAATTCGTCTCGGTGAGGAACGGTAAAAGGTTTTATGGTTATTCGGCTGTTCAATATAATTTCTTTGTCCTTTTTAAGTTGATTAATCTTTACGTTGTTCAATTTAACAAGCTGACTCCATGGAGCATTGGTAGTAATAAAATCTGACATTCTTGGTCCAAGAAATAGAGGCATATTCTTATATCCCATTGTTTCTCTTCCTAAATACATTAGTCCTGAATAATGTCCAATGTGTGCATGTGTAATAAAAATCCCTTTAATCTCATTTTCATCAGACAATTTTTTAAGTTGACGAGGAAAGTCTGGAGTTGCTTCAATCATCCACGCCTCTTTGGTTTTGGGATCAACTATGCCAATTGAAGTTACATAGAATTCTTTCTTTGACTTTGTCCATCGATTTATACAGCAAGTCTTTTTACATCCTGCCTGAGGCGCCCCACCATCTTGTGTGGTTCCTAAAACAATAATGTGCGGATTTAAGTTTGGTTTTTTAGAGCAGTCGGTAAAAAAAAGAATAGTTAGAATAATGACTTTGTACATTTGAGACTAATGAGATAATCTTGAAACAATTGTATCTTGAAGTTTTCTATAAGGAGCAGATGAGCCTTTAAAGCCATTTATTAAAATGGAAAATGCTATGGGTTCTGATCTTGAATTTAAAATATATCCTGAGAAAGTTGTTACACCAGATAATGATCCTGTTTTTGCATATACACCTTCCGGTAAATTCCTATCCTTGAGTGTTTCCTTATTATTTGTTGTGGATAAAATTTCCAGAAAATTATCTTTAATTTTTGGATTATTATATGCCCAAACCAACAAATCAGTAAAGTTGCTGGGGCTAGAATAGTTGTAGCGTGAAACTCCAGAACCATCGCTCAATGAAAATGTAGAAGTATCTATTCCAATATCATCATTTATAAAGTTTTTTATTGCGAAGAGGCCATTCTGCCAATTGCCTTGATTTTTAACAGATTCATATCCAATCATCTTTACCAATAACTCTGCAGTTAAATTGTCGCTTTCAACCATTAGATTTTCTAGTGAAGATAGAAGCGACTTAGAGCGATGTGTGGCGATAAGCAAACCCGACCCTTTATATATCCCTTTTTTTAATTCACTGATTTGCAAACCTTTATCAATAAGCATTTGATAGAATAAGTTCCCAGTAAACATTGTTGGATTACTAATATTCCTAACTAATGTATCGGTTGATGATGTATCCAAAATTGTTCCAGAGATTTGAAATATATTTTTTTTATTTTTCCAATCTCTTACTATTTTAATCTTATCATATTCTGAAGTATCGCTAACAGTGATTGCGGAGTTATTGATTTTATAATAGTTTGACATAGGATATGTTTCAACACTAATAAGTGAACCTGGTGAGGACGGGCCAATAACAAAGTCAATGCAATTATCATTAACTGAAAGACCGCTTACTTCAGCAGAATACCATTCGTCTCCTTCATCCCACATCCAACCTGGTCCATATACCAGTGAATCTGTTATAGTATCATCGAGGTAAACCCTTTTAGCTAATGGAAATTTTTTTGAAACAATTTCTGACAGCGAATCAAGAGTTTTCACTTTCAAATCAGGATCCCCACCTCCAACAAGGAAGATTTTATCAATGTCGCCATAAACTGATGTTTTAAAAGTGAAACCTGTATCTAAAATTGATAATGCTGCGATGGCAGAATACAGTTTATTATTGCTTGCAGGATTAAATAAGGACTTGCTATTAAGCTCATAAATAGTTTCTCCTGATTTCAAAGATACCGCTTTAATTCCAATATTTGTATTTAATCCAGAATCATTTATTATTGTTGTGATAGATTGTTTTTCAACTATCTTGCCACTTGTTGTATAAATTTGTGGAGAAAAACAACCTATATAAAATATTGGCAAGCCAAGTAAAAATAGTTTATTCATACAAATAATATTTTTTAGATCTGTTATTGAAAAATTTTAAAGGCTGAGAAAACTGGTTTGTGTTATTAGTAGATGCTTGAAAAGAGAATTCGGCGTTCCCCCATAATCGGTTCATTCCAGAAGTTTTAATTTTAAGATGTGTTGGATATTTTTCTTTAATTTTATCGATAACCTTCATCCCTGTTCTGACGCTATTAAATTTTTCTCGATTTGTTACTATTATCTCTGAACCGTGACATACTTGATTTTTATACTTAGGATTATTGGACATACCCTTAATTGGGGTTGGAATGAAAGTTATTGGCTTAAAAACAACGCCTGGAAGATTAAGATTATTTAGTTCTTTTGAAAGCTCTATCTTGTTAATCCATGGTGCTCCAAATTTTTTGAATGGTTTTTTTGTTCCTCTACCTTCACTAATATTAGTTGCTTCGAGCAAACACATTCCCGGATAAATAATTGCTGTATTTAGGTCTGGAATATTTGGTGAAGGCTTTACCCATGGAAGTTTAGTTTGATCGTACCATAGATCTCTTTTCCAGCCTTTCATTTTTACGATCTCTAAATCAGGATTGCCATCTATCCATTTTTCACCATTAATCATCAAAGCAAGCTCCCCTATTGTAAGTCCGTATCTCGTTGGAATAGGATAGTAACCTACAAAAGTTTGAAATTTTAAATCGAGTATTGGCCCTTCAATTATATTGCCTTTAATGGGATTTGGGCGATCAAGGACTAAAACTTTTACTCCATATTCCGAAGCACTTTCCATTACCATACCTAGGGTTGAGATATAGGTATAAAAACGTGCGCCAATATCCTGGATATCATAAATAATTATATCAATATCTTTCATTTGGATTTGGGTTGGTTTGCGATTGTCTCCATAAAGACTTACTACTTTAGGAAGAGTTTTAATTTGACCGTTATAATCTACCTTTTCTCCAGCAGCGGCCTCACCAAACAATCCATGTTCTGGAGAAAAAATTACTTTAATTGAAATATCTTTAGTTTTCATTAGGCGTTCATAATTGGAAACTCCATTGTTATCTATTCCAGAATTATTCGTAACAAGCCCAATATTCTTATTTTTTATTAACTCTATTTTATCATCAAGAAGTACGTCAAGACCTAACTTCACATTTGAGAGATTTACTTTAGCTTTATCTTTTTGGTATTTATCTTGAACTTGATGAATTGATTGAGGGGGTTGAGTTTGCGTAGTACATCCGGCCAAGACCAACAAGCCTGCATAGAAAAAATTAAATCTCATTTTAACAAAGTAAATTTCTTATTAACTATCTTATCTCCTTGCGACAGGTAAACAATGTAGACACCAGAAGGCGCCTTGCTTCCTTCTTTAGTTAAGCCATTCCAATTGAATCGCTGAATTTTAGTTGGAAGTGATTGCGTGGACATTTTAAGCACCTCTCGTCCCATGATATCTGTAATTGTTAGAAATGCAATTGGAGAAAGATCTTTTATCTCAAACTCAATTGAAATTGAGCGATTAGAAGGATTTGGGTATAATGCAGAAATACTCAATCCTTCGGGAATTGTTGGATCGCTTTCTATAACTGAAGCAATTGGTGCCTCAAGAAAATATAAAATTTCACCCATGATGTCAGTTCTAACTTTTTCTGGATAAATTGATTCAAAACCAACAGATAAATAAACAATACCTGCCGGTGTTTTGCTATTAAGGAAATTTCCTCTGAATGCTATTCCTGCACCACCTCTAGACTCGTAGTCTACATCCCTATACTTCAAAATACTTACCGCATTGCCGTATGGTTTAATTCCGTCTGGCCAATCAACATCATAATTTCCATGCTCTCCATTATCAAAATTAAATGAATAGCCATCAAACAGAGAATTTGACACTCCCTCTATACTGTAAGCACCACTTGTTCCTCCAGCTGCATCACTTATATATTCTGCTTTCAGGACATTTTCATAGAATAATTTATCTGAGTTATTACCCTTTTCATACAAATCATAACCTATTTCAGACCCAGAAACAAATAGTCGACCTCCATTTAAAATATAGTCTTGAATTAAAACTTTCTCATTGGCATCAAAAGCTGAAGTAGCCGCACCCTCCTCACCTAAAATCCAGTCAACGATAGGGTAATCACTTAAATTTAAATTTTCATTGATTATTGCTTCATTTGAAGTCGCATTAAATGAATAACCGTTTGCATAAACTGCATTTCCATGCTCCAATATGAAGTCAAATGAATTTGATGTCCCAGCAATACGATCAAATCCGTTTACAATCAACACTTTAGAATTTGAAGGGGAGGGGGTTGCGCCAAGTAATTCAGTAAACTCACTAGAACCAAACTCATTTATTGCTCTCACTTTATAGAAATAAGGAAAATTATTATTTAATCCCTGAATCAATATAGGGCTCTTCAAAAATTTTCCAACCGTTCGCTCCTCTGTTGAATCTGTAATCACTTCAACAACTTCAAACTCCGTGGCGGAATCGTCTTTGAAAAAGTTAAGGCTAACTGTGCCACCACCTAAACTTGTGACTGAAAAATTTGCTGGCACAGATGGACTGGATTTCTTAGCAATTTTTTCTTTCAGTGCACCCCAAAGTTCATCATAACCCTCATCATATCCTAAAGCCCAAATACCAATTCCACCTAAATCTTTTGAAATGATAAAATCATATTTTTTGGATAATGATAAACTGTCATCATACCAAGTTTGAAACCAGTCTGGATTTTGGAATTTATACCATGGTGTTTGAGATGAAATATCCCACTGTTTTCCATAGGAAAGAGCCTTTGACTCAGCAATAGAAAATACTTCAGCTTTACCAGTTCCGGTTGTATTTGCACCCTTTTCTCCTGAGGACGACGGCCATGAATAGCCATAGTATGGTACACCAAGAATTATTTTATCTCTATTGCCATCAGTAACTGAGAGATATGTATTAATTGTATTCGTGATATTATAGGAACCACCTGTCAGTGGAGATACAGGGCCAGTCAACGTACTTCCTTTCCAATGATAGTCATACCCCATAACAAAAAGCCCGTCACTTTCATTAGCGAGAGCTTTAAAATCCCATGCATTATTCCAGTCAACTGCTGGGGTAGCTAACGTAACTTGGGCGTTTGGTATTGTGAGTCGCAACGAGGAGCGCAAATCTTTTACAAAGGTAATTAAATTAAATTTTTGACTTTCTGGAAACGATTCAAAGTCAATATTTACTCCATCCGCCCCAGCGCGATTAACTTCAAATGTTAAATTATCAATCAAGCGCCTTCGATTTGTGTTACTGCTAAGAAGCGCTTCGAGCTTATTTTTTGAAAAGAGAGTTACTGTTAAAACCACTTCAACGCCATTATCATGTGCCTTATTAATCAAATCTGTCGCAGGCCAGCCATGGAGATCGATTAATTCACCGTTCTCATTTGCTTCTGCGGAAAAATATGCTATAGTAGAAAGTAATTCAAAATTATAATTTTGCCATTTAGTCCCTTGCCAATACGGGTGATAACCAAATACTCTTCTAAACGTATTTTTCTTGATATTATTGATCGGTTTTGCTGGTCCTGAGTATGATTTATAAAGAGGTTCGATGAAATTCTCATTATTAAATTCAAGCTCTACCTGATGAATTCCGCGGTAAGCTTGTTGACTTATTCCAAAAGACACTATTAAAAGGAATGCGAATATTTTATATATCACAAAGTGAAAATATATTTTCAATTGTTTCTCGTTTTCGTATTTCTTTAAAGGAAGATTTATCTAATAAAATTTCTGCAGATCGAGGCCTAGTATTAAAGTTGTGTGACATTGAATAGCCATATGCACCAGCATCCATAATGGCAATCAGGTCATTCTCTTTCAAGGGCGGAAAAGAACGATCGGTAGCAATTCTATCAGTATTTTCACATATTTGACCAGTGAAATCAGCAGTGATTTCATCATCACCATGATCACCGACCTTATAAATTCTGTGCTTTGCTCCGTAAAGCGCTGGGCGCATAAGGGTTTCCATGCCAGCATCTATACCTACAAAATTTTTATAACTATTTTTCAAGCCTGTAACCCTTGAAATAATAAATCCAGCATCTGCAATTATTGATTTTCCAGGCTCAAGCCATAGTGAGGGTGCTAAGGATTTATTTGAATATACAGAATAATAAATTTTAGCTAGCTTTTCAAACATTTTACTAAAATTTAAGGGAGCTTGTTCATCTTGATAAGGTATTCCAAATCCACCACCCATACTTATAAACTCAAAATTTATTTTAAGTTCAGATTCTATTCTTCTAGCATTGTCCAGTATTGCTGATAGCACTTCCTCAAAAAATTCTTCATCTAAATTTCCCGACCCGCACATACATTGCAATCCAAAGCGCTTAATGCCAAGCTTTTTAGCACTCTTGTATGCATCAATTATTTTTTCTGATGGTATACCAAATTTTGCATCTCTACCACCAGTAATTATCCCGGAATAGGATCCTCCTCCAAAACCTGGGTTCATTCTAAAGGAAACTCGTTCAGGAAGACCAACTTCATTAAGTCTGCTAAGTGAAGTGATATCATCAAGATTAATATTACATCCCTTAGTTAGCGCATCAATAAAATCTGATTTCGATTCATAGTTTCCAGTGTATATACATTCGGAAGGAGAAATACCAGAGAGCTCTGCTGCATATATTTCTCCAGGGCTTGAACAATCACCCCCTATTGCCGGAAACGCTTCACGCATTGTGCGAATGAGATGGGGATTACTGTTTGACTTGATAGCGTAACAAATATGAAAATTTTCAAAGTTATTTGAAAGTGCATTACTTAGCATTGTAACATTTTCATGAATTCTTTGCCTCTCATAAATATATAGAGGTGTTCCATGTTTTTCTGTGATTTCAGAAAAAAGTTTTTTGTTTTTAATTAGTTCTCTTAGTGGGTGCATTGTTTGATTTAATTTAAAACGTAATTCTTATTCAAAATAAGCTCTAAGTGAGTTGAATTTTTTAATTAATTTTAATAGTGAAAGAAAGTAAAAAATTATCAAGTAAATGGGTACTTTTATTCATTTTTTTTATGTACTCATTTGTTTTTGTTTATGTAGTTTACTATCTCTATAAATACAGATGGATATTCTAGTTTTATTATTTATTCAAGAACCATGGAGAATTATTGACAATGTTTAACGAAAATATTTACATAAGCAGAAGAAAAATACTTAGTAATCAAATAAATGAAGGCATGATTTTATTACCTGGGAATATGCCAGTTCCAATGAACTATCCATCTAACACGCTAAGATTTCGTCAGGATAGTAACTTTCTTTATTACTGCGGCTTAGATTATCCAAATCTAACTACTGTCATTGATGCAACTAATGGTGAAACAACCCTATTTGGAGATGATCTTGAAGTTGATGATATAGTTTGGGAAGGCGAGAGAGTTACAGTGAAAAAAATGGCTGAATCAGCTGGAATTGATCATGTTGAAAAAAATTCTTTGTTACCAAAATTCTTGTCTAATACAAGTAAAGTCCACACCCTTCCAGCGTATCGTGCTGATCAAAAGTCTTTTTTGAGATCTATCCTAGATTCTCAAAATTTTTCCTCATCAAAAGAGTTGATTGTAAACGTAATTAAACAGCGGTCAATTAAATCCAAAGAAGAAATTTATGAAATAGAACGTGCTCTAGAAGTTACTGCTGAAATGCATAAAATAGCCATGAAGCACACTCGCGATGGAGTAAAAGAGCAGGTTATTGTAGGTAAGATGGAGGGGTATGCCTTAGAAAGAGGACACGGAATGGCTTATCCGGCAATCTTTACGATTCATGGAGAGATTTTACATAACAATGCCTATGGTAACAAAATGAAGTCAGGGCAGTTAGCCCTTAACGATTCTGGCTCAGAATCTCCCCTTCATTATGCAAGCGACATTACAAGAACTTTTCCAGTGAGCGGCTCTTTTTCAGATACCCAAAAACAAGTATATAGTTTAGTTTTTGAAATGCAAGAGGTTGCATTAGCGTATTGTAAACCAGGTATTTCATATAAAGAAGCGCACCTTGCCTCTGCAAAGAAAGCGGTTGATGGATTGGTTAATATGGGTTTAATGCGTGGCAGTTCAGACGATGCGGTCTCTGAAGGAGCTCATGCGCTTTTCTTTCCCCATGGACTAGGACATATGCTGGGTCTTGACGTACACGATATGGAGGGACTTGGCGAAGACCTTGTTGGGTACGATGATGACTCAAACAGAAGTAATCAATTTGGGTTGGCGTATTTGAGACTATCAAAGGACCTAGAACCTGGATTTGTTCTAACTGTTGAACCTGGCATTTATTTTATTCCACATCTTATAGAGAAATGGAAAAACGATAAAAAACATTCAAGTTTCATTAATTATGATGCTTTAAGTCAGTTTAAGAATTTTGGTGGTATTAGAATTGAGGATAATATACTTATTACAGATGATGGCTACAGAATGCTTGGTCCTGATATACCCAAAACGGTTGACGACATAGAGTTATTAATGCGTTCATAAAATAATCAACAACATTCGCCTTGTCAGACGTATTTAGAACACCACCACCAATAGTTAAAACCGAATTAGTTCAAGAATTTTTGTACGATAATTATGACATTATTGCATCAATTGAAAAACTTTCAAGCGATAGAGATTTAAACCTTAAAGTTTGTGCTGATGATAAGAATTTTGTTATGAAAATTGCAAATTCATCTGAAGATAAGAGCATTTTACAAATGCAAAATAATGCTCTAAGGCACATTTCTTTGCAAGATGAAAGCATTGAAGTGCCTATTCCAATTAAATCAAAACATAAAAAAGATATATCGATTATTAAATGTCATAACAGTAGAAATTATGTGCGATTATTAACATACATCGAGGGAGATTTTCTAAAAGATGTTAAACCAAACAGCAATATGTTATTTTCAGTTGGAGAATTTTTAGGAAATCTTGATAACGCTTTAATTGGCTTTAAGCACAGATCGTCTTCAAGAGAATTTATTTGGGATGCTGCTCAGGTTGACGTATTAATTCGCCAACTGGATCATAGCAAGGATGACAGATCACTAATTAAATACTTTATAGATATCTACAAAGATAATGTATTAGATCATATCAATGAATTATCAAAAGGCATTATTCATAACGATGGCAATGATCACAATGTCATAATGGATCAAAATGGCAAAATAAAAAGTATTATTGATTTTGGTGATATGGTTTTTTCTTTGCATGCATTAGAGCCTGCGGTATGTATGGCTTATATTGCAATGAACGAGGAAGCCCCTTTTGAGCTTATAGCTTCGCTACTAAAAGGATATTCTTTAACAAAAGCCCTTTCTGAAAAGGATTTAGAGTCAGTTGTATATTTAATGTGCTTAAGAATGTGTGTAACAATTAATATGTCAGTCTACCGCAGAAAACTTTTTCCAGAAAATGACTATATTTCTATCTCTGAAGACAGCGCTAGAAATTTTCTTAATCTTATGCGGGATGATGATACTATTAAATGGTCAAAAAATCTTTGTGAGTATGTTAGATCGTAATCAGATTTTACAGCTGAGACAAAAATACCTTAGCCCATCTTTAAGTTTATCTTATGACACTCCATTGCATATTGTTAGAGCAAAAGGGCAGTATCTGTATGACGCGAATGAAAATAGATATTTAGATGCTGTAAATAATATCCAGCATGTAGGTCATTGCCATCCAATGGTTGTTGATGCAGCTAGAAAGCAGTATGGAATACTAAATACGAATACCCGCTATTTAGACGAAAATGTTGTTAGTTATGCTAAAGATTTAACGAGCTATTTACCAGATGATTTAAATGTATGTTTTTTTACAAATTCAGGAAGCGAATCAAATGATCTCGCTCTCAGGCTAGCGCGCAATAAAGCGCAATCAAAAGAAACAATAGTTTTGGATGGGGCTTATCATGGACATGTTTCGTCACTTATTGATATCAGTCCGTATAAACATAATTCAAAAGGCGGAAGTGGTCCGCCAAGCTACGTTCATACTTTGCCTATGCCTGATTCTTTTAGAGGAAAGTATCGTGGACAAAAAGCACTTAATGGATATATAGACGAACTTAAAGAAATTTTGTTATCAATAAAAAAACAAGGAAAGCAGTTATCAGCATTCGTTGTTGAGCCGATAATGGGCTGCGGGGGTCAACTTATCCTGCCTGATGGTTTTCTCAAGCAATCTTTTGAATTGGTACGTGATGCAGGAGGTATTTGTATTGCAGATGAGGTGCAAATCGGATTTGGAAGAGTTGGAACAGATTTTTGGGGTTTTGAAACTGCCCATGTTCAGCCTGATATTGTGACAATGGGAAAATCAATGGGTAATGGTCACCCTTTATCGGTGGTTGTAACAACAAAAGATATTGCAGAAAAGTTCAATAATGGAATGGAATATTTCAATTCATTTGGCGGAAACCCAGTCTCATGTGCGGTTGGAAAGGCGGTATTGCGTGCTGTTGAAGAAGAAAAAATGCAACAAAATGCAAATAATATTGGAAAATATTTATTACAGGAATTAAAAGAGTTGCAATCAGACTTCTCATTGATTGGCGAGGTCAGAGGCAAAGGATTGTTTATTGGTATAGAATTAATTAAAAATAGTTCAAATCTTTCTCCTGCAAGTAAAGAAGCCGAAAAAGTTGTAAATAAAATGAAGAGAAAAAAAATCTTATTAAGCACTGATGGTCCTGATCACAATGTTATCAAAATTAAACCACCTATGATTTTTAATAGACAAAATGCTGATGAATTAGTATTAAAACTTTCAGAGGTTTTGAGTAATATTGATAATGAATAAGAAAATAATTCATTCATTTCTAGTGGTGACACTCCTGTTCTTCGCATGTGAAAAGCATGGAAATCTTGAATGGGAGAATCCCACCATTTTTGGCATAAACAAACTTCCACCTAAAGCGCATTTTATTTCTTACGAAACTGAAAAACTTGCGCAAATAAATAACCCCCTTGAATCAAAAAACTATATTTCTTTGAATGGCAAATGGAAATTCAAGTTTTCAAAAAATATTAAAGATAGACCGCAGGATTTTTATGAAATGGGTTACAATGATGATGGGTGGAGTAAAATAATGGTTCCTGGTAGCTGGGAGCTTCAAGGATGGTCCTACCCAATTTATCTTGATGAAGAATATCCATTTCCAGCAAACCCTCCATTTATTCCCAATAAGTTGAATACTGTTGGCTCTTACAAGAAAAGCTTGACAATCCCGCAAGACTGGCTTAAAAAAGATGTTATTTTGAAGTTGGGTAGTGTTCGTTCTGCGTGTTATGTATGGTTCAATGGAAAATATGTTGGCTATTCGCAGGGTTCAAAAACTCCCTCAGAATTTGACGTTACAGAATTCATCCAGGCTGGCAATAATCAAGTAGCGATTCAAGTTTATCGATATTCCGATGGATCTTACCTTGAGGGTCAAGACACATGGAGAATAAGTGGCTTAGAGCGCGATGTTTCCATCTACGCTAAAGACAGAATAAGGATTGATGATTTTATAATCAAGTCATCGCTAGATGATGCATATAGTGAAGGTGTATTTTCTATTAATGTGGATATTCTAAATAAATTCAAAAAAGACAGCAAAGTAAGTATTCGCGCAAAGCTTATTGACCCATTAAGACGTAACAGAATAATTTTTGATTCGACCAAGTATATTGGTATTGATTCAATATCAACAGTAACGATAGATCATAGGGTTCGGAGAGTAAGAGCCTGGAGTGCAGAAACACCGTATTTGTATAAGTTACAGCTTTATTTATCAAAAGGTGATAAGCTGGTAGAGACTTTTACCCATCAGGTTGGTTTCAGAAAAATAGAAATTAAAAATGGAAAATTACTGTTAAACGGTAGCCCATTAATTATTCGTGGAGTAAATCGCCATGAATGGGATCCCTCTTCTGGAAGAACTGTGACTGAAGAATCAATGATAGAAGATATTAAGCTGATGAAGCAAAATAATATTAATGCAGTTAGAGCCTCACACTACCCCAATCATGAACGCTGGTATGAACTGTGCAATGAATATGGTTTATATGTTGTAGATGAAGCAAATATTGAATCCCATGGAATGGGAAAGCACCCAAAAGGGTTCGGTTATATTGCGAATGACACAGCCTGGTTAGAGCAATGGATAGATCGTGGAAATAGAATGTACGAAAGGGATAAAAACCAGCCCTCTATAATAATGTGGTCGATGGGTAATGAAGCTGGTGACGGAAAAAATTTTGAAGAATTATATAATTTTTTAAAATCTAAAAATGATACCAGACCGGTGGTATACGAACCTGCGAAAGAAAAAGGGCATACTGACGTTGTTTTTCCAATGTACAAATCGGTTAACGCAATCATAGATTATGCTGAATTAAATAAAAATAAACCTCTTATTCTATGTGAATATGCTCACGCAATGGGAAATAGTGTAGGAAATCTATCTGATTATTGGGATACGATTTATAAACATGAATCCCTCCAAGGTGGTTTTATTTGGGATTGGGCAGATCAGGTGATATTAAAAACTGACAAGAATGGAAAGGAATATTGGGGGTACGGTGGAGATTTTGGAATTGAATTCGCGGAGAATGACTCAAATTTCTGTGCGAATGGACTTGTAGCTGCAGATAGAAGCTTAAATCCCCATGCTTATGAAGTTAAAAAAATATACCAGCCAATTTCCTTTGAGGCCATTGATTTAAAAAAAGGAATCGTCAAAATTAACAATGATTACAACTTTTTAAATTTTGATAATGTTGATTTTACTTGGAATATAAAAGGTGATAATAGAACTATTTCTTCTGGAAAACTTAGCACATTAAAATTGGAACCTGGCGAATCAAAAGATATATTTTTCAATACATCTAATATAGTCAAACGATCGGGGGTAAGATATTTTCTAACAATCGAAGCAAAAACCCGAAACACTAAGCCTTTAATTCCAAAAAAACATGTAATTGCCTGGGGCCAATTTGAGTTGCCGTTTTACAAAGAACCATTAATGAAAAATAATGATTTTAAATCTAAAATTAGTATTTCTCAAGCTCCGGATAAGATTCAAGTTTATGGTGATAATTTTAGCTTAAGTTTTAATAAGAGTACGGGATTTTTAGAAGATTATTCTTTTCAAAATTTAAATTATTTAAAGAAACCTCTTGTGCCATTTTTTTGGAGAGCGCCCAATGACAATGATCTTGGTAACAAAATGCCCACTCGCACCAAGCTATGGAAAGATGCTGGAAGTAGAATGAAGTTGCTCGATTTAACAAGCACTAGGAATGACAATAAAATAACAATCGTTAGTACTCATAATGATAGTATTTCAAAAACAGTTATTGAAACAGAATATATTGTTGATAATGATGGAGCAGTTAAAATTAAAAGACGAATTGATATTGAAGATGGAAGTGATATTCCAGAGATTCCGAGAATTGGAGTTAAGTTTACTCTACCTGGCAGTTTCGAAAAAGTCGAGTGGTTTGGGAGAGGTCCGCATGAGTCTTATTGGGATAGAAAGCAATCTGCTGCGGTAGGATTTTATAGCGGCTTGGTTTGGAGCCAGTCATTCCAATATGTTAGACCACAGGAAACGGGTAACAAAACAGATGTTTATTGGATGGCTGTTAAAAATGATGAAATTGGATTAATGGCAATAGGTTTACCTCAATTTGACGGAAGTGTCCATAAATATCCCTATGAAGATCTGGACTATTATCCTGGCTCACAAAAGCATGGCAAGCTTGATATCAGACCTAAAGATCAAACAGATTGGCTGATTGATTACAAACAAATGGGCGTTGGTGGCGACAATAGTTGGGGTGCCAAGCCGATGAAAAAATATACTCTATATCCTAGAATTTATGAGCATTCGTTTATACTGAAACCTTTCAAAGTAGGAGCAGATTTAAATAAGCTCTCAAAAAGAAGAATTTAATTGAAACCAATAGTAAGGAATAACCAATGAATACAATTTCAATTGTAACATTTGTATTTGCAACACTATCTGTAGCTCTTTTTACCTATAGAATTGTTCAAAAAATGAAAAAATCCGATAGTGCCACAGAGGAATATTTTACAGGTGGACGTGCACTGTCATGGCCGGTTGTAGCGGGGTCATTGCTTTTAACCAACCTGTCAACGGAACAGTTAGTTGGTTTAAATGGCGATGTTTTTGGAGACAAGGCTCTTGTCGGTTTGGCATGGGAGGCTTTAGCTGCATTTGCAATGATAGCTACTGCGCTAATTTTTTTGCCCAGATATTTAGCGAGCGGCTTCACAACCACACCTGCCTTTTTAGAAAAACGATTCGATAAAACAACAAGATCAATGGTTTCAGGCTTGTTTCTCTTTGGCTATGTGACGGTTTTATTACCCGTTGTCTTATATACTGGCTCTCTTGCCCTTGAAAGGATGTTTAATTTGAATATTCCATTGTGGCTCATTATTTTACTGATTGGCAGCCTAGGGAGTGCTTATGCAATATTTGGAGGATTAAAGTCAGTTGCAGTAAGCGATACAATTAATGGCGTTGGTTTGCTAGTAGGAGGTTTAGCCATACCATTTCTTGGGCTGTCTGCTTTAGGTGAAGGTTCATTCTTGAGCGGTGTTTCAACGCTTTTAAATGATAAACCCGAATACCTTAGGGTTTTAACTCGAACTAATCTTGAGGGAAATGTAGTTTCAGTTCCTTGGCCAACACTATTTACTGGAATGATGTTTATTCAAATTTTTTATTGGTCAACAAACCAAGTTATTGTTCAACGCGCAATGGCAGCTAAAAGTTTAGCTGAGGGTCAAAAAGGAGTTCTTTTTGCCTCTGGGATGAAGCTTGTAGGGCCTTTGATGTTATGTCTTCCAGGAATTATAGCTTTACATATGAATGAATTGCCCATTGGCAGGCAAGATCAAGTTTATGGAGCACTTGTGAGATATGTATTGCCAGATTGGTCTTTAGGTTTATTTGCAGCAGTATTGATGGGTTCTATTTTAAGCTCTTTTAACTCAGCTTTAAATAGCGCATCAACCTTATTTTCACTGCAATTTTATAAAGGATATATAAATAAAAATGCTTCCGGTGAACAAATTGTCAAAATTGGAAAGCAATTTGGAATATTTCTTGCAATAGCATCAATAATTATCGCCCCTTTGCTTGCCCAAACTCAGTCGATTTTTCAATATTTGCAAAAGGTGAATGGATTATATAGTGTTCCTATCATTGGTATCTTTTTATTAGGAATAACTACAAAACACGTTCCTGCCGTTGCAGCAAAAATCGGTATGGTAGTCGGTATGGCGATCTATGCTTTCTTTTCGTTCGAGAATTTACACAATGTACCTGAATTTTTTGCAGATGCATCAGGAGATCTTCATTGGCTTCATGGCTATTTCATAAGTTTTATTTCGGCAGTTTTTGTAATGCTAGCCATAGGAAGATATAAGCCTAAAACAGCTGAGGAGATAGCGATAAGCGACCAAAGAGATCCAGCTCCGGTTGATATGACCCCGTGGTCTGAATCAAAGAAAGTTTCTCTAGGTATAATGGGAGCTACATTTGCAATTTATCTTCTATTAAGCTTGGTAGCTCAATAAATGATTAATATTGATTGAAATAAAAAAAATAGAGGATTTTAACCCTCCATCAGATTGGATGGAGATTCAAACAATTGAAGCGCACACTGGTGGCGAACCTCTTCGAGTTATTTTGTCTGGCTATCCTGACCTCAGCGGATCATCAATTTTAACAATGCGCAAAGAGCTTTTATTGGAACATGATTACCTTAGAAAGGTTTTAATGTGGGAACCACGAGGTCACTCTGATATGTACGGTGCATTGTTAGTAAAACCCGAGCTGCCAACATCCGATATTGGGGTTATTTTCATGCACAATAACGGCTACTCAACTGGATGTGGTCATGCCATAATTGCGTTAACAAAAATATTTATTGAAACCATGGCAGTGCCAATTACTACGCCGCTCACAAAAATTGAAATAGAGACTCCTTCAGGCAATGTTACTTCTTTTGCAAGGATTGATAATGGTAATTCTGCTGAAATTTACTTTGAAAATGTGCCCTCTTTTGTTCAAGAGTTAGATGCTACGGTAGATCTGCAAGGTTTTGGTAAAATTAAGTACGACCTGGCATTTGGTGGAGCATTTTACGCTATTATAAATATTAAAGAGGTCGGTCTTGAGCTGAAGCAAGGATGCTTAGATAAAATCACTCAGCTTGGAAAACAAATAAAAACAGCGATCTCAAGAGAGGTTGATTGCACACATCCTCTTGAGCCAGAGATGAATAGCCTTTATGGTGTAATTTTTGTTGATGATTCTGACATTACCAAATGTCATAGTAAAAATATTTGTATATTTGCTGATGGAGAATTAGATAGAAGTCCAACAGGTACAGGTGTGAGTGCTAGGGCTGCTGTAGAGAGAGCTCGTGGTAGATTAAAAGAAGAAGAAAAAATTTATATTGAAAGTATAACTGGAGCAATTTTTTCAGTATCAATAAAAAAGACCTTATACCTTGGAGATTTTGAAGCTATTATTCCTCAAGTTGGTGGAGATGCTTTTATAACCGGCAAAAACACTTTTTGGATTGACCCAGGTGACTCCTTAAAAGATGGATTTCTTCTGAAATAATTTAAAGGCAGATATAATGATAAGACGCAAATTTTTAAAATCAACAGCCCTAATTGGCATTGCGAGCGCTGTTTATCCAAAAAAACTTTTTAGCGCAAATGAAAGATTGCAAATCGGGGTTATTGGCACTGGTTTGAGAGGACAGTGGAACACCAAGCTATTGTTAGACAGACCCGATGTTGATATTCCTGCAATATGCGATATTGATCAGCGTATGATAGAAATGGTTCTTAAGTTATTCTCAAAAGCTGGAAGACCAAAACCTAAGGTTTATGATAATGGACCTGAGGATTATAAAAATATGATAACTAAAGAATCCTTGGATGCCGTTAATATTGCAACTCCTTGGGAATTGCATCACCCGATGTCGATAATGGCAATGAATAATAATATGCATGTTGGAGTAGAAGTTCCTGCAGCTTTGACTGTTGATGACTGTTGGGACCTGGTAGATACATCAGAAAAAACCAAAAAATTATGCATGATAATGGAAAATGTAAATTACAGAAGAGATATCATGGCAATTCTAAATATGGTTCGGCAGGGTATTTTTGGGGAACTTATTCATTGTCAAGGTGGGTATCAGCATGATTTGCGCCATGTTAAATTTAACGACGGTAATGGACCTTACGGAGGTGGAGTAGAATTTGGAGAAAAAGCATTCTCTGAGGCGCGTTGGAGAACCCAGCACTCAGTAGATAAAAATGCTGATTTATACCCTACTCATGGATTGGGACCAATAAGCCCAATGCTTGAAATCAACAGGGGAAATAGGATGGCTTATCTTACGTCTACCGCAAGTCAAAGCAGAGGCCTAAATAAATATATTGTTGATAATAGCACAAAAGACCACCCTAATGCTGATGTAAAGTTCAAGCTGGGGGATGTAGTAACTACACTTATTAAATGTGCTAATGGTCAAACAATTGTATTAAGTCATGATACTAATTCTCCACGACCTTACAGTCTAAACTTTAGAGTTCAGGGAACAAAAGGTTTGTGGATGAAAGATTCAAAATCCATTTATATTGAAGATAGAAGCCCAAAATCACATAAATGGGAAGACGATGAAAAGTATCTTAGAGAATATGACCACCCTCTTTGGAAAAGGTTTTCTGAAGCAAAGTCAACACTCAGCCAAAGCGGTCACGGTGGTATGGATTTTTTTATAATACGCGCTTTTGTAGAGTCAATAAAAAATAACCAAAACCCCGTTATCGATGTTTATGATGCTGTAAGCATGAGTTGTATTGTTCCGCTTTCAGAAATGTCAATTAAGCAAAATAGCTCACCAATAAAGATACCTGATTTTACAAGAGGTAGATGGAAAACCAATAAGCCCATTTTTGGTCTAAATGATAAATACTAGATGATTATTGAAACAATTGATTGGCTAATTATTGCAATCTATTTTTTAGTTGCATTAGCGATCGGTATTTGGTCTTCAAAAAAAGCTGGAAGCGATACTCAGTCTTTTTTTTTAGCTGGAAGAAATATGCCATGGTGGCTTCTGGGAATATCGATGGTCGCAACTACTTTTTCTACAGATACTCCTAACTTAGTAACAGATCTTGTTAGGCAGAAAGGCGTTTCAGGAAATTGGGCCTGGTGGGCATTTTTATTAACAGGCATGCTAACAGTATTTATTTATGCTAAACTTTGGAGACGTTCAAATGTATTGACTGATATCGAATTTTATGAGCTGAGGTATAGCGGTAAGCCAGCAGCCTTTTTAAGAGGATTTAGAGCCTTATACCTTGGTTTAATATTCAATGTTCTTGTCATGGGCACTGTTAGTCTAGCAGCTATAAAATTCGGCGAAATACTCCTTGGCTGGGAAGGCTGGTTCACCCTGCTAATTGCATGCACTGTAACTATAGTCTATTCGGTTCTGGGTGGTCTCAGAGCAGTCATCATTACAGATTTTGTTCAATTTATCTTGGCAATGTCAGGATCTGTGTTTGCCATGTTTTACATTTTAAATTTGCCTGAAATCGGAGGTATTAAAAATTTAGTTCTTCATGAGAATGTAAGAGGCAATTTGTCTTTATTCCCAGATTTCTCTGATCCGAATTCTTGGGTACCTGTTATATTTGTTCCTTTTGCTGTTCAATGGTGGGCAAGTTATTACCCTGGTGCTGAACCAGGTGGAGGGGGATATATAGCTCAACGCATGTTTTCTGCTAAAGATGAAAATCATGCAATTGGGGCAACACTTCTTTTTAATGTTTGTCATTATGCATTACGTCCATGGCCATGGATAATAATCGCTTTATCTTCATTAATTATTTTTCCGGACTTACAGGATATTCAGTCTGCTTTCCCAGATCTCCCAGAAAGTAAACTTGGACATGATGTTGCCTATCCTGCTATGCTAACTTTACTTCCTCCAGGTTTACTTGGCTTGGTGGCTGCTTCATTAATCGCTGCATTTATGAGTACAATGAGCACTCAGCTCAACCTTGGAGCAAGCTATTTGGTAAATGATTTCTATAAACGCTTTATAAATAGATCAGCAAACGAGCAACAGCAAGTTGCAGCTGGCAGACTATTTACTATTTTATCTGTTTGTTTGGGAGCGGGTTTAGGATTAACGCTTACCAATGCATCTCAAGCATTTGAATTGCTTCTAATGATCGGAGCAGGTACAGGTTTAATATATATATTAAGATGGTTTTGGTGGCGAATAAATGCATTTACTGAAATTATTGCTATGATATCCTCATTAATAATTGCTTATTATTTTAACTTTTTAAATGACAGCTATGCGGTTTGGATTGAGATAGTTATTGGTGCAGTGCTGACTACAATAACTTGGATTATAGCTACCTTCATTACACCTCCCGAAGATGAAAAAACCTTAATGCGCTTTGTAGATATTGTAAATCCAGGTGGTCCGGGGTGGAAGAAATTTGAGCAAAAAAAGATAATAAAAGGATGGTCAGTTCCAAAAGGAATTCTTTCCATGCTGCTCGGAAGTATTGCCGTCTATGGTGTTTTGCTAGGCACTGGGAGTTTTATCTACGGGAATTATTTAATTGCAATCTCTCTTATGAGCATATCTCTTGTTTGTGTTTATTTTTTATTAAAAGTTTGGTTTCAGAACGCATTGAAAGCAGGGTAGATGAAAATAACTACCCCGGGAAGAATTTGTCTTTTTGGTGAACATCAGGACTATTTAGGCTTACCAGTCATTGCGCTGGCTATCTCATTACGCTCAACAATTAAAGCGGTAAAAAGAAATGATAGAAAAATAATTATCAATATGCCAGACCTGGATGAGGTTGAAGAATTTTTTCTTGATGACTTGAACTATACAAAAGATCGTGACTATTTCAAAAGCGCAATAAGAGTTTGCCAAAAGGAAGGATTGAGGTATACGAATGGTTTTCATTCCACAATTCAAAGCAATATTCCGATTCAAGCTGGAGCCAGTAGTTCGTCTTCAATTATTGTTGGTTGGATTAAATTAATTTCTAGCTTAGCGGATAATCCCCCAAGCTGGGACAATCAAACTATTGGTAGGCTTGCTTACGAAGCAGAGGTTCTTGAGTTTGATGAGCCAGGAGGCATGATGGACCAATTCTCTACAGCGTTAGGGGGTTGTATCTATTTATCGCAAAAACCCTTTCAAATTAAAAAAATTACTCCAGATATCGGTGCATTTGTATTGGGAAATTCCAACGAATCAAAAGATACTTTAAGTATTCTCAGGCGCTGCAAGGAAGATAGGTTGTTAATGATGAAGAAATTAAATAATCAATATCCAGAACTAGATTTTAGTAATTGTGAAATGGACCATGGAAAATCAATTTTAAATACCAAAGAACAAGTTTTGCTTAAAGCCACAATTAAAAATAGGCAAATTTTAGAGCATGCCAAGAAAGAGCTATTTAAAGATGAATTAAACCATATTAAAATAGGTCAATTGCTATCTGACCACCATACGATATTGCGAGATTCATTGAGAGTTAGTACAGATAAAATAGATAAAATGATTAAAGCTAGCTTAGACGCTGGAGCGTTGGGCGCCAAAATAAATGGTTCGGGTGGAGGTGGATGTATGTTTGCATATGCACCTGACAATCCCACGAACATAGTAAATGCCATAAATAAATCAGGAGGGAGCGCAGTAATTATCCATGGTGAAGATGGCGTTAGAATAGATTAATTTCTCTAACTAAACAAAGAAAAATATGAATGATTTAACTTTACTTGTAATGGCTGCGGGGATGGGTTCACGATACGGAGGGCTAAAGCAACTTGATCCTGTTGGCCCAAATAATGAAACCATAATTGATTACTCTGTCTTCGATGCCGTACGATCTGGATTTAATAAAGTTGTTTTCATAATCAGAGAAGAATTCAGAACTGACTTTGAAAGTCAAATCACAAATAAATATACCGATATTATTGAAGTTGATTTTGCTATTCAAGACCTCAGCAATATTCCTCTTGAATACACATGTCCAGATGAAAGAGAGAAGCCATGGGGTACAGGACACGCAATTTTGTCAGCCGCAGAGATTATCAACGAGCCTTTTGCCGTAATAAATGGTGATGATTTTTACGGTCAAGAATCATTTCAATTAATATCGAAATTTTATAATAATGAGAATAATACAGATTTTAGCATGGTCGCTTTTCAATTAGAAAACACCTTATCTGATTTTGGAGGCGTTAGCAGAGGTATTTGTTCCTCTAGCAAAGATTATATTATAGATATATCTGAAACACATGACATTAAGAGCGTTGAAGGCAAAATTACCTCATCTTCTGACTTGCACTTAAATGGATCAGAGCCTGTTTCAATGAATATGTGGGGATTTACTCCAAAATTATTTTCATATTTGAAGGATGGATTTTCCAAGTTTTTAATGCACCATTCACATGAAATTTCAAGTGAATATTTAATTCCATCTGAAATAAATAATTTGATTGAAAGCGGTAAAGAAAAAGTAAGAATACTGAAAAGTAACTCCTCATGGTTTGGAGTGACCTACAAAGAAGATAAGCCCTTTGTTGAATCACAGATCTTGGACCTAATCAATTCTAGAGAATATCCTTCAAGATTATTTTGAGTAAAGCCGTATGAAAGATTTTAGTAAATGGCTTATCGCTTTTGGTGTGGTTGCCATTACCATAGGTTTTGTTTTGAATGTTTTTGCAGATAAATTAGGTTGGTTGGGTAAGTTGCCTGGAGACATAAGTCTGGGATCAAAAAATGTTAGATTTTACTTTCCTTTTGCATCCTTGGTTTTATTAAATTTGATAATCTATTTAGTTATGAGGGTTATTAATTGGTTAAAATAAATACAGCCATACTTTTTTTATCAATTCTTCTATTTTCTTGTGATGATGCTAAAAATGATGAAACCACATTTGAAATGTTAAAAAATGATATGCTATCAAGGTCTGGAGTTCTGTGTGAACTTAAACCAGACACAGGGCCATGTAGAGCGTATATGCCCCGATATTATTTTGATCAAAAGGCTCAAAAATGCAAGGAATTCATATGGGGCGGCTGTAGTGGAACAGTGCCGTTTGAGACGATGGGCGAATGCATGAATGCCTGCGAATAAGTACCCCCTGATTTTAGACGGCGCTCTTGGAACAGAGTTGATGCGTAGAGGATTAAAACTTCCATTACCCCTTTGGTCTGCAGAAGCAAATATTACACATCAAAAAGATGTTATTTCTGTACATAAAGATTATGTAAAAGCAGGCGCTGATATTATAACTACTAACACATTTAGATCTACAACATGGACATATAAACGCGCAGGTTTTTCCAACAAGAGAGCTACAGAAAGAGCTAAATATAGCCTTATGAAAGCTATTGAATCTGCATATCAATCAAACCCATCAATTATTGCAGGTTCAATTACATCAATTGAAGACTGCTATCAGCCAAGCCTATTCCCTGGAAAATCTGTTGCAGAGGATAGCATGGGAGAAACACTATCTTGGTTCAAAGAAGCTGGAATTAAAATAATATTATTTGAAACGATGGGTCATTTAGAAGAAATTAAAATTGCAGTAAGAATGGCAGTAGATTTTAAAACAAAATGGCTTAGCATTATTTTAAAGAATGACAGTAGGCTCCTATCGGGTCATAATCTTGATGACGTATTTAAATTTTCAAAAAGTGAAGTTGACTGTTTGCTAATGAATTGCAATTCATTTGAAAAAACAAATGCATCTCTACCTAATTTTTTAAATCAATGGGAATCCGATTGGGGTGTCTATCCTAATCTTGGAATTACAGAACCAGAACCAGATGGTACAATGGATTTAAAGATAAGCGACAAATTATTTTCTGAAAATATAGATAATTATATTAAAAAGATACCTTTCATAATTGGGTCATGTTGTGGATCAAGTCCAATTCATACAGCTATGATTAAAAAACATGTTCAAAAATATTCTAACTAGAACATTTGAATTATTATGTCAGATTTAATAAGTTCGCCGGAACTTTTTTTTAATTAAATACGTATTACGATCGGTTATTTTTATGATTATATCTTTACTAATGAGGTTTACGATAAATGATAAAAGTTAAAAAACTCAGTAAAAATTATGGCGCTGTAGAAGCTGTCAAATCTATATCTTTTGATCTAAATGATGGTGAAGTAATAGGTTTTTTAGGTGCAAACGGCGCTGGTAAAACAACTACCCTCAAAATGATAACTGGCTATATGGTACC
>CEOF01019510.1_pt1 | contig 36571 bp, 34 predicted proteins | sample 361311 | NCBI WGS metagenome assembly CEOF01 (sample SAMEA2619667, study PRJEB7988) | marine metagenome | biome: marine biome (ENVO:00000447); feature: surface water layer (ENVO:00002042); material: "saline water (ENVO:00002010), including plankton (ENVO:xxxxxxxx)" | depth 5 m
TTACCAACCTGATTTATTATCATAAGTATTATCCCACCTACTTAGAGTAACTTTTTGTCTTGTATAAAATTGAACTCCTTCGTTTCCTTGCATATGAAGATCTCCATAAAATGAGTCGTTCCAACCTGAAAAAGGGAACATAGACATTGGCGCAGGAACACCAACATTTATTCCAATCATACCACATTTTATTTTAGATTTAAATTCTTTTGCTGCAGCTCCACTTTGAGTAAAAATACTGGATCCGTTTCCATAATTTAATTGATTTATCCAAGAAATTGCTTGACTCAAATCTTTAGGGTTCATCATTGATAGAACAGGGCCAAAAACCTCCTGTTTAAATATTGAAGTGTCAGGTAATACGTTACTAAAAAGTGTGGGGCCAACAAAAAATCCATCATTTTTTATAAGGTCTCTTCCATCTCTGTCAAGATTTACCTCTTTTGAAACATTATCTATTATAGTTGTAATTCTATCTTGAGATATTTTATCGATAACAGGACCCATATTAATATTGGGATCAAGAAGAGGAGCGCCAACCTTTAAATTATTCATTGCATCAATAAGCTTTTCCTTAAGGGGTTTTGCTATTTCACCGACTCCGATTAAAAGAGATCCTGCCATACATCTTTGCCCAGCACAACCAAAAGAAGCACTCATAACAGCTCTAAGAGTTGAGTCAGGGTCAGCATCTGGCATTACCACCAAAGCATTTTTTGCTGCACCACCCGCTTGAACTCGCTTGCCATTCGAGCTTCCAAGCTTATAAACGTATTTTGCAATTGTAGATGACCCTACAAAGCTTATGGCCGAAATATCTGGATGCGTACATAATGTGTCAACTACTTCCTTCCCACCATGAACTAGATTCATGACTCCGTCAGGAAGTCCAGCTTCTTGGAGTAATTCAACTAATCTAACTGCAGTTAATGGTACTTTTTCACTAGGTTTTAAAACAAAGGTGTTCCCACAGGCAATTGCAATTGGGAACATCCACATAGGTACCATTGCGGGGAAATTAAATGGGCTAATTCCTGCACAAACACCAATTGGTTCTCTTACAGTTATTCCATCAATATTTTCTGCCACCTGAGATAAAGACTCTCCCTTTTGATGCTCAGCAATTCCACAAGCATATTCAACCACCTCAAAACCCCTTTGAATATCTCCCCTTGCTTCTATTATTGTTTTCCCGTTTTCAGTAGAAATAAGCTCAGCAATTTCGTTAAAATTTTGTTTTAATAAGCTTCTGTAATTATGCATTATGCTCGCTCTCCTTGTTGGCGGCTCTTTTGACCATTCGGGAAAAGCTATCTTGGCAAATTTAATCGCTTTGGAGACTTCAGTTGAAGTGAGCATGGGAGTATTTGAAATCACTTTCCCAGAAGCTGGGTTATAAACCTTCGTATATTCTTTAGTTTTTATTTTCTCCCAATTTTTACCAATTAAGGATGGGACAATAGAAGTAGCTGATGACATTTTTTTTATTTAATTATAACTACAAAATCATTAATAAAAACCCTGTTTAAAATTAATTTAAAAATTTTAACTCCGATTTAACCATCCATTGGGTATTTTTTAACATTCTAAAAAGTAAATTTATGATTAAGTAAGCTTTTATCATTTTGTTTAATTGATTTTGGTTAATCCGATCGCTTATATACCAGTTTCCACCAGAGCGATCGGATTTTTTATTGAGATACCTCATACTCAAACTCCCAATTTGGATTTTTTAATACATTAATTATATACCTAACCGTCAATTCCTGACCCTTTTTAACTGGTTTGATTGTAATTAATCTTATGTGTTTAACTTGTCCTAATTCTGGATCCTCTTTAGATAAAAAAGCTTTGCAGTTAGGAATTTCATGATGATTTATGAAACCTCCCAAAGACAAGCGAATATAATTATCAGGAAATCTGTTATCAAAAATATGGGAGATACCTAAATCTGTACCCTCTTTTATGTTTGAAGTGGCAATCAAACCAAGTCCCTCTATCTTACTTTTTCCTATTGTAAGAAATTCAGGTAATGGTCTGTATGTTGATTCAGGTTTGTTTTTCATTGGAATCAATTAATTGCTCTTAAATTAAAAAAAAAAAAATAAATCATCTTTTAATCCTTACAAGACCCTCTTGAGTTACTGAAGAAATTAGGATTCCTTTTTTTGAAAAAATATTACCTCGAGTAAATCCTCTAGCTGATGAAGCACTAGGGCTATCCATTGCATATAATAACCAATCATCTATATCAAAATCCCTATGAAACCACATGGCGTGATCAATACTAGCAATAAATATTGGTCTCTCGTTGATTTGTTCTCTATGAGGTTTAGTTGCTGTCATTAGTAACCCTATGTCAGAGGCGAATGCAAGCAACTGTTGCTTTTCGGGTAAAGTTAAAATTTTTTTTTCTTTCGTTTTGAACCAAATGTGACTGAATGGAATAGCATTTTTAGTTTCAATATGCGACATTATTTCTACTGGTTTAAACTCAAACATTTTAGGGTGGGACTTTTTTAAACTTTCATAATAATTTGGATTCTTATCTTTTAATAGCTCCACTTGTTGAATATCTGTTCTTAAAACTTCTGGAGGTAGAATATTTGGTGCAACAATCTGGTGATTAACTCCCTCCTCTTTTTTTTGAAAGGATGCAGCCATATTAAAGATTGCTTTATTATTTTGATATGCAACAACTCTTCTCGTTGTAAAACTATTACCATCTCTTATTTTATCTACTTCATAAACGACAGGAAAATTAATATCACCTGATAAAATAAAATATCCATGCATTGAATGAGCAATTCTATTTTTCGGGACTGTATCGTATGCAGCGTTGAGAGACTGAGCCAATACTTGTCCCCCAAAAACCCTGCCCCAGGATGCTGGATAATTATCACCGATATATTTAGTTTCGCTTTGTTTTTTTAAATTTAATAAAGAAAGTAATTCAGCTAAGGATTCCATGATTATTTCCTTTTTCTTAAAGTCCATATTTCATTTAACGGACTCCCCTTACTACTAAATCCAGAATGATACCAATCATCAGCTTTTTTTTCATATGTAAAAGAAAGATTTATCCCAACTCTTGTTTTATCTCTAGAGAAATAGTCAATTGATTCATTATATTCACCTTTTAATGCAGAATAGCTTCCTCCACCAGACCCAAAGAACTGATAAGTTTCAGTATTGTATGCAGTCCATTGAAAATATCCATCAATTAGAAACTTTAAAGTTTTCCTTGAACGAGTAAGATCTCTTCTTTTTTCTTTCGCATCAGGGCCTACTCTGCCAGCCATAAGCCATTTACCATCTAGGTCTTGATCTAAACTAGACTCCTTTTTTAATTTATTTAATCCAGAGAATGTTAATTTTTTTAAACTATCAATTTTATAATTTGAATTAAATTCGAAAATTATTTCCAAATCATCACTTTTAGATTTATTATAATATCCACCCCTGGTTAAAACAAAATTTCCATCATCCAAATTAAATATGGTTTCAATGAAAAACTCACCATCCATTAATATTCGATGATGATTTTTAGCTACTCCATTAGAAGAGTTAAAAGAAAAAACTTGAGCAAAACCGCTTGAAGTAACCAAAACAAATAAAAGTGTAGAAAAAAATCTCATATGATATCTTATTTAAAATAAATTTAATCAGAAAAAATCAAAGAAACTATATTTTATTCATGCCACTCAAAAGATTCAATTAATCTATATAAATCTCTTTCAATATATTTTACTGCTGGAAAAATAGAATCATAATTTGGTTTTGAATAAAAATATAATGCCCCAATTAAAAAGTTTTTAGTACTATCAGTTAAAAAAAATTGTATCTGTGATGCAGCATCACCTACAATATTGAATACAGTTCCATAAACCCTTTTTTCGTAGTTGATAAATATCTTTTCAGGAATTTCTTGGGCTTTAATTAGATGCTTGTATGGCAGATTGTATGCATCATTTATTAGAGAATCAAAATTATTATTAATTTTTTGGTGAGACATGTATACAGTGGCTTTCATTTTAGGATAAAAAATGTTTTGTCCTCTATTTGTTTTTATAATTTGAGTATTTTTATTTAAATCAAAATTATAATACTTTTTATAGTATTGTTTTTCATATTTTGGTTCTGGATAATCAAGATTTAATTTCGCTTTTGGTTTAGGCAGGTATATGTTGTCAGAACAACTCAAAAAAAACAGAATTAAAAAAATATACTTAATCACTTGGTCTACGGTATTGTTACTTTTATCCTATGAATTCTTTTTTTGTCGATTGATTCAATTAAAAACTTATAGCCATGAAAAGAAAAACTTTTTCCTGGTTTTGGGATTTTTTGAGTATTTTCTAGGATAAAGCCTGCTAACGTTTCAGCCTCTGCCTTGTTCTCTTCGAAAATATTATCATTATCAGTTTTAATAATCTTATAAAAATCTTTCAAGCTAGTTTTTCCATCAAAGACATAATTTTTTGGATCAATTTGTGAGTAACTAAGTGAAAGCTCATCAAACTCATCACTTATATCTCCAACAATTTGCTCTAAAATATCCTCTAATGTTATAATGCCAGATGTCCCTCCATACTCATCAACAACAATTGCCAAGTGAATTTTCTTTTGTTGAAACTCATTTAGCAAATCATCAAGTTTTTTATTTTCAGGAACATAAATAGGTTCTTTTAATAATTTTTTCCAATCAAAATTAAAATTATTGAAATGCGGTAAAAGGTCTTTTACATAAAGTATTCCATCAATTTTATCAAGATTTTCAGAGAATACAGGTATTCTAGAAAAACCATTTTTAATTATTTTAGGTATGATTTCATTTAAATTTTCTTTTTTAGATAAAGCAAAAACATCAACTCGCGGGCACATTATTTCTTTTGTATCAATATTTCCAAAAGATACAATTCCTTTTAGGATCTTTTGTTCTTCTTTTGTTGTCTCATTATCAGAGGTCAACTCTAGGGCTTGAGATAATTGATCAACAGAAAAATCGTTATTTCTATTTCCTAATTTCTTTTCTAAAAACCTAGTCATTCTGCTCATAGGTAAAGTCATAAAGAAAAGTATGTATTGATCGAGAACTTTGATCGGTCTGGATAATTTTTTAGCAAACGCTATTGGATTTCTATTTGCATAAACCTTTGGAAAAATCTCTCCAAAAAGAAGTATAATAGTTGTTATAAAACCTATCTCAAAAATTAATTTAACTAATGGAGTCATGTAGTCTTCAAGAAATATATTGCTGAGATTAGCAAAAATTAAAACCACCGCTATATTAATGAAATTATTAGTTATTAAAATTGTAGCTAGAAGTCTTTTTGGTTTTTTCAAAAGAAACTTTATTCTTTTGATTTCTTTATCTTCAGAAAATAAATGACCATTTAAATCTGAATTATTCAGAGAGAAAAAGGCTACTTCTGAACCAGATACTAAAGCAGATAGAATTAGTAAAATAATTAATAATACAAGCTGAATAATAATAAATAGATCCATGAACTTTAAGGCAAATTACAACAGATCTCAAAAGGGTAAATCATCCTCTTTTTCATCATTCTGCTTAGTTTCATTGTTAAAGTTTGAGCTCTCTTCTTGTTGATCCTTTTCACTGATTTTTCCTGATAAAAAAGTGAATTCATTTACAATGATCTCAGTACTAAATCTATCTTTCTGATCACTATCCTGCCACTTTCTTGTTTTGAGTTTTCCCTCAATATAAATTTTATCTCCTTTTTTAATATATTTTTCACATATTTCAGCAGCCTTGTTTCTTACAATCACATTATGCCACTCAGTTTGGATGACCTTTTCTCCAGAAGATTTATTTGTATAGCTTTCATTTGTTGCAAGCGGAAATCTCCCAACACAACCGCCTCCTTCAAAATAATGCATCTTAACATCATCTCCTAGATGTCCAATCAATATAACTTTGTTAATGGTTCCACTCATTTAAATTTTTATTTGTTTTTCCCAAAGATAAAAAATCAAGTAACTGTCTTATAAAATTGATTAATAAATTTTTCAATCACAACCGGAACAGGATAAGACATAATTTTATTTTTTTTTACTGGTAAATCTGTTTCACTAGATAAAAATATTTTCCAAAATTGTATTTTCAGAATTTGATGACTCAATTTATGAGTGATAGGTTTTAACATAACAGGGGTGATTGAGTAAGAATCTTTCTTTGCATATTTATTAATGATTTTTTTAAATTCTATACTTGGTTTTTTTAAAGTTACATTTGTTTCAACTAGTGGAAACTCATATAATTTTTGCCAAATTCCCTTTGAAAGTCTCTGTTTTAATACTGTTTGATTCTTTGTATTATGAATAAATAAATAATTAAAATAACGGGTTTTGATTTTATTTCTTTTTGGTTTAACTGGGTATAAACTTATTTTAGATTTATTTAGTGCGTAGCAACTTTTTGAAAAAATGCAAGTACTACAACTTGGACTTTTGGGCTTACACTGAATTGACCCAAAATCCATCATGGCTTGATTAAAATCACCTGGAGAATCTGGTGGAATAAGTTCGTTTGCTAAAGACTTGAAAAATTTAAAAGCTTTTAAAGTATTTATTGGCATATTGATTCCAAAATACCTTCCGAGAAACCTATATACATTTCCATCTACTACAGATTCTTGGTTATTATAACAAATAGATCCTATTGCACTAGCTGTATAGTCTCCTATACCCCTAAGTTTCATCATCTCTTTATGTGTCTTTGGAAAAACTCCATTGAACTCATTAGCTATTATTTTTGCCGTATGGAATAAGTTTTGAGCTCTTGAATAGTAACCTAAGCCTTGCCATAACTTAATAATATCATTTTCATTTGCTTTAGCTAAAGAAAACACTGTAGGGTATTTTTTGATAAATTTTTTATAATAGGGAAGTCCTTGTTCGGTTTTTGTTTGCTGCAATATGATCTCAGATATCCATATTTTGTATGGATCTTTAGTCTCTCTCCAAGGAAAGCTTCGAAGATTTAAATTATACCAATTCAATAATTTCTCAGAAAAAACCATAAATTCAAATATAACTTAACAACTTAAATATAAAAACATAGTAAACAGATTGTTAATAATTTATATATTTGCTAGCCCTTAAATTTTTAAAGATAAAAAAATGACTAAAGCAGATATTGTTTCAAACATTTCGGATAAACTAGGTATAGATAAAAACGATGTTCAAATAACCATAGAGAGCTTTATGTCTGAGGTTAAGAGTTCATTAGAAAAAGGTGAAAACGTATATTTACGTGGTTTTGGGAGTTTTATTATCAAAACTCGAGCAAAAAAAACAGGAAGAAATATTTCAAAAAATACTGCAGTTATTATCCCTGCTCACAATATTCCTGCATTCAAAGCTTCTAAAGTTTTTGTTAATGCAGTAAAAGCTAAGGTTTCAGTATAAAATCTAATCTAACTAATTAAAGCCAGCTGTATGCCGAGCGGAAAAAAAAGAAAACGACATAAGGTAGCTACTCACAAAAGAAAAAAAAGAAGAAGAGCTAACCGTCATAAAAAAGATTAAGTGTAAGGTGATACACTAAAAAAAATTATCCCAAGTTCATTGAAATGCTTGAGTATTTTATTATCCAAGCAACGGAAAATACCTGAATACATATATTGTTTAATCAATTATTACAAGGTTTGTAATAATTATAAAAATTATCAGAGTGAAAAAAGAACTGATTATACGATCCAATTCCTCTGCTGTTGATTTTGCCTTACTCAAGGATGGAAAATTAGTTGAGTTAAGTAAAGAAGTTGAAGATAATAAGTTTTCCGTTGGTGATATTTTTTTCGCCAAAATTAGAAAACTAATTCCTGGGCTTAATGCTTCATTTGTAAGTGTTGGTCACAAAAAAGATGGTTTTTTACACTATCACGACTTAGGGCCAAAACTTCCTTCTTTATTAAAATTTATAAAACAAATAACCACAGGTAAACACAAAGATTATTTACTTAAAAGATTTAAGTTTGAAACTGATATTTCAAAGGAAGGAAATATTAATGATGTAATTAAAAGTCAAGATACAGTTTTAGTTCAAGTAGTCAAAGAACCTATATCCACTAAAGGACCGAGAGTAAGCTCTGAATTGTCTTTGGCTGGACGTTTTATGGTTCTGTTGCCCTTTTCAGATCGAGTTTCAATTTCTCAAAAAATTGAAGAAAATAGCGAAAAAAATCGATTAAAAAGACTCGTTCAAAGTATAAGACCAAAAGGTTTTGGGATTATTATTAGAACTGTAGCTCAAGGTCAAAAAGTAGCAGAACTTGATGCTGATCTTCAACAATTAATTGCAAGATGGAAAAATCTTTGTAATAAATTACAAAGAATAGATAAATATCCTTCAAAAGTTTTAAGTGAAATTAATCGATCCTCATCAATATTACGCGATGTTTTTGATAACAGTTTTACTGGAATTCATATAGATAATGATCAAGAGCTATTCAACGAAGTTAAAGATTACATTAAAAGTATTGCCCCAAAAAAAAGTGAGATTGTAAAGTCTTACAATGAAATTACTCCAATTTTTGAGAAATTTGGAATTGAAAGACAAATCAAAACTGCTTTTGGAAAAACTGTTTCGATGCAAAAGGGGGCTTACCTAGTAATTGAGCACACAGAGGCGCTACATGTAATTGACGTTAATAGTGGGAATAGATCAAATAAGTCTAAAAATCAAGAAGAGACGGCTTTAGAAGTAAATATAATTGCCGCTTCAGAAATTGCTCGTCAACTAAGACTTCGTGACATGGGAGGAATAATTGTGGTCGATTTTATTGATATGATGTCTAATGAAAATCGAAAAAAATTATTTGAGCATCTTAAAGAGGAGATGAGCCAAGACAGAACGAAACATAAGATTTTACCACCAAGTCGTTTTGGGCTTATTCAAATTACTCGGCAAAGGGTGCGCCCAGAGATGAATATTAAAACAAAAGAGCCAAATCCTAACCAAAATGGAGAAGTAGAAGCTCCTATTGTATTAATAGATAAAATCAACACAGAACTTAACAAAATTGTTAAGCATAAGCAATACAAAAATGAACAAATATTTTTACACGTTCATCCATTTATTGCTTCCTATTTGAAGGAAGGATTTCCATCCATCCAACTCAAGTGGTATTTTGAATATAAAAAATGGGTAAGAATTATTCCTAGAGATGCTTTTTATTACTTAAAATTCAGTTTTATGGATAAATCTCAAAGACAAATTCGAACTTAATTTATAACCCGCCTTATATTATTTAGGGCGGGTTTTTTTGTCTTAAATTTGTATTATGTCAATAAAAAACATAAAAAATAATGAGGTTCAAAAAAAAATAGAGTTCTATTGCACTTACCAAGAAAGATCCCATAAGGAAGTTACTGAAAAATTATTCAAAATGGGTCTAAAAAAAAATACTATAGATGAAATTTTGAGTAATCTAATTCAGAATAATTTTATAAATGAGGCTAGATTCGCAAGTAGTTATACCAGTGGAAAATTTAGAATCAAACTTTGGGGTAAAAAAAGAATTAAATATGGTCTGAAAAACCATAACGTAAGTGACTACAATATCGAAAGTGCTTTAAATCAAATTAGAGATGAGGATTATGAAAAAACTTTAAATCATCTTACAAAAAAGATATTGAATTCTTGTGGAAAAGAAAATCTAAATAAAAAAAAATTGAAATTATTTGCAGCTCTTAAATATAGAGGTTGGGAATCAGAATTAATTTATAGACAAATGAAGAAAATAGATAAAGTCTAATCAGATAAAATAATAATAGTATTATTATTCATCTCAATTGTCCCAGAATTAATTTCAAAAAACGTCTTGCCATTTTTACTTATAAAACTTTTTTTAAACTCTTCTTTGATTTTTAAATCTCCTTCAATTATAACGGATCCTTTTTTCAAGTTTGAAACAATTGGAGCATGGTTGCTTAACATTTGGAACGATCCTGATTCTCCCGGTACAGAAACAGATAAAACTTTTCCACTGTAAATTGTGGCTTCAGGTGATATAATTTCTAAATACATTAAGATTCTGATAACATTTTCTCACCTGCTTCAATGGCATCCTCGATTGTTCCTTTTAAGTTAAATGCCGCCTCAGGAAGGTGATCTAATTCTCCATCCATAATCATATTGAATCCTTTTATTGTGTCTTTAATATCAACTAAAACACCTGGTATACCAGTAAATTGTTCAGCAACATGAAAAGGCTGAGAAAGAAAACGTTGAACCCTTCGCGCCCTTCCAACTGCAAGCTTATCCTCTTCTGACAACTCCTCCATTCCTAAAATTGCAATAATGTCTTGAAGCTCTTTATATCTTTGTAATAACTCTTTTACCTTTTGAGCACAATTGTAATGTTCTTCACCTAAAATTTCAGGTGTTAGTATTCTCGATGTGGAATCCAAAGGGTCTACTGCAGGGTAAATGCCTAATTCTGAGATTTTTCTGGACAATACGGTAGTAGCATCCAAATGGGCAAAGGTAGTTGCAGGAGCAGGATCAGTGAGATCATCTGCTGGAACGTATACTGCCTGAACTGATGTTATTGAACCTTTATTAGTTGAGGTAATTCTTTCTTGCATAGCACCCATTTCTGTTGCTAATGTAGGTTGATAGCCCACTGCTGACGGCATTCTTCCCAACAGAGCAGAAACTTCAGATCCAGCTTGAGTAAAACGAAAAATATTATCTACAAAAAACAGAACATCCTTTCCTTGACCATCTCCTGCTCCATCTCTAAAATATTCTGCTATTGTTAACCCTGATAAGGCAACTCTTGCTCGAGCACCAGGAGGTTCGTTCATTTGACCAAAAACAAATGTGGCTTTTGATTCCTTCATCGCTGACGTATCTACTTTTTTAAGATCCCAACCACCATTTTCCATTGAATTCATAAAATCATCTCCATATTTAATAATTCCAGATTCAAGCATTTCTCTCAATAAATCATTTCCTTCTCTTGTTCTTTCTCCAACTCCAGCAAATACAGATAATCCTCCATGCCCTTTTGCTATATTATTGATCAATTCTTGTATTAATACAGTTTTTCCAACACCTGCTCCTCCAAAAAGTCCGATTTTACCACCTTTAGCATATGGCTCAATAAGATCAATAACTTTTATACCTGTAAATAAAACTTCTGTTGAGGTAGAAAGTTCATCAAATGCAGGAGCTTCTCTATGGATTGGGAGTCCATTATTTCCGGTTTTGGGAAGATCACCTAGTCCATCTATAGCATCTCCGATAACATTAAATAATCTTCCATATATATTTTCACCAATCGGCATTTGAATTGGACTTCCTGTAGAAAGCACCTCTTCACCTCTACTCAAACCATCAGTAGAATCCATTGAAACGGTTCGAACCGTTTCTTGTCCAATATGTGACTGAACTTCAAGTACTAGAAGACTTCCGTCAGCTTTTTTTATTTCCAGAGAATCATAAATTTTAGGAAGATCATTATTGTCGCCTGAGAACTCTACATCTACGACAGGACCAATGATTTGAGATACCTTTCCGATACTATCAGCCATAAGAATAGATTAAAAATATTATTTATAAGTATTAAATTTGATTGCAAATATAAGGATGATTGGCAAAAATTTTATTTTTATTTAACTAAAATAAAATTAGTTTTACTCAATTAATTAAGATTGATTTAAATCAATATCCTTTTATTTTTGCAATAGCGTTTAAATGATAATTTGTGTCCCCAAAAAGATACTGTATGACCCTAGCTCTTTTTAAATAAAATCCAATATCAACATCATCAGTTACTCCAATTCCGCCGTGCATTTGTATGGCTTCATTTGATGTTCTTTTTAAAACTTCACCCAATTTAGCTTTAGCCAAATGAGCTAAGTTTGTAAGGTCTTTGTCGCCATTGTCTATCGATTGAAGAGATCTCAATACAATTGACTTACATAACTCTATTTCACAAAAAAGATCGGCAGATCGATGTTGAAGCGCTTGATAAGATCCTATTTTTTTACCAAATTGTTCCCTTTCTTTGATATAACTGATAGTCTGTTCGAAAGCAGCTTGAACACTTCCAAGCATTTCACATGAAAATCCTATTGTTCCAATATCAAGTAGTTCATTTAAAAGACTGGTTCCGCTTATATTGACGTTGAGTTTATTTTTTAGAGGGACCTTAACATTTTTAAAGCTAACTGTGGAATAGCTTCCTGTATCCATTAAAATATCCGTTTGTGTATTAATTCCATCAGAAGAAGAATCAACTAAAAACAAACTAATTGACTTGTTTAAGTTTGCTATTACGATATAAAAATCCGAATTATTTCCATTTATTACCATCTTCTTTTTACCATTGATAATATAGTTTTTTCCAATTTCTTCAGCATTTGAATTTATTGAATTTGGATTAAAACCTGATTTTTCATCTAATGCTAAACTCATCAAAGTTTTACCGTTCATGAGCTCAGGTAACCATTTATCTTTAAGCTCATCGTTATCAGATAAAATAATTGCTGATGATGATAATAATATTGATGATATTATTGGTGACTTTGTTAATGTTCTTCCAGTTTCCTCAATTATTTGACCAAGTCCAGTATATCCAAAATCCAACCCTCCATATTTTTCAGGAATAATTAGAGCTGTCCAACCCATCTCAACAAAACCCCTCCAAACATCTGAGTCATATGACTTATAATCATTATCCCTCAGGGTTCTAAAACTCTCTAAGGGTGAATTTATCTCTAAAAATTCTCTCGCGGAATCTTTGAGCATTTTTTGTTCCTCTGTTAAAATTAGTGACATATTTTATGAGGGTAAATTTAGTACTCGCTTAGCAATTATATTCAGTTGTATTTCAGAGGTTCCTCCTTCAATCGAATTACCCTTTGACCTACAAAATTTTCTTGCTGCATCGGCTTCATTTTCTTTATTCGGAACCCACAACAATGAATCACTTCCACCAATTTGCATTAATAATTCTTCTCTTTTTATATTTAATTCAGTTCCATAATATTTAAAGAATGAAGAAAATAAAGCAGCTTTCTTTCCAGTTTTATCCTCATCAATAATTCTTTGAATTGTCATTTCAAATATCTTTTCATCCATTTCAAATTTAGCTATTTGGCCTCTTAATAAATTATCTTCTATTTGACCAGAAAGAAAATCCAATTTACCTTTTGCTATTTCACTTATTTCTTTTTTATTTTCAGTTTCTCCTACCCCGCCAATCATCTGTCTTTCATGAGTAAGAAGATATTTAGCAATAGTCCATCCCTCATTTATGTTACCAATTAAATTATTTTTTGGAACTTTAACATTGTCAAAGAATGTTTCGCAAAAAGGTGATTTACCACTAATGAGTTTTATGGGTCTAACACTGACTCCAGGCGAAGACATATCTATTAAAATAAAACTAATACCATTATGTTTTGGTGCTTCCAAATCTGTTCTTGTTAAACAAAAAATCCAATCAGCATTATCAGCATACGAAGTCCAAACTTTCGAGCCATTTATTAAATAATGGTCACCCTTATCTTCTGCTTTAGTTTGAAGACCGGCTAAATCACTTCCTGCGTTTGGTTCACTATAACCTTGACACCACCAAATCTTTCCCTCAATAATTTCAGGAAGATATTTTAATTTTTGGTCTTCAGTAGCAAATTTTAATAACGCAGGGCCAAGCATTGCAATTCCAAAACTATAAAGAGGTTTTCGACATCCTAATCTTGACATTTCTTGTATGAGAATATTATTTTCTTTTGGAGTTAATCCACCTCCCCCATATTTTTTTTCCCAATATGGAACTATCCATTTCTTTTTTAACATTCTTTCAAACCAAATTTTTTGATCATTAGAATTGAATTTGGCATTTTTACCCCCCCAATACATGTCCATTGGACCTTTAATGGGGAGTCTCATACTTAAAGGACAATTCTCCTCTAACCAGATACGTGTCTCGGTTCTAAAATCTCCCAAATCTACTTTTGTTTTTGTTTCCATTTATATAAAGTTATTTTCATTAAAATAAATAATCGATTTTTCTTTTTTGAATAGCCTGATGAGACATTATTCCTAATAACTCAACTCCTTTATTTAACTCGCTAAAACGAGTATCATTTGTTAATCCCTTTTTATATCTAAAATAAATTTGTTGTATTATTCCAGCAATTTTAAAAAGGCCAAAAACAAAATAAAAAAGAATGTTTTTAACTGATCTACCGGAAACCTCTCCGTACATGTGAACCAATTCATGTCTCGAAGGCATACCTTTAATATGGGTAATATTAAAATTCATTTTTTTTATAATATCTGGATCAGATTCATGAATCCAATAACCTAAACTTGTTCCAAGATCCATCAAAGGGTCACCGATAGTGGACATTTCCCAATCTAAAACAGCATTTATTTTAATCTTTTTTGTGATTTCAAACATAAGATTATCAAACTTAAAATCATTATGTATCAAACACGGTTTAGGTGAGCTTGGTAGGTTATTAGAGAGCCAATCAATAGTTTTTTCTATTTCTTTGAAATTATTTGTTTTTGCATTATTATATCTTCTAATCCAGCCTTGAACTTGTCTTTGAGAATATCCCTCAGGTTTACCAAAATGATTAAGGCCAATTTCCATATAGTTTAATGAGTGTATTTCAGAAAAAGTTTGAATAAAAGAGCTAACTAAATCAGAAATTAAGTTTTGTTTTGGGAAATTTGATTTGAGATGTGAGCCTCTAAAAATTACACCTTCAACTTTCTCCATTAAATAAAACTCATCACCAATTACAGATTTATCATCACAGAAAATAACAGGATTAGGAACTTTGTTAAAATGGTTTTTTAATTTACTCAGAACTTTAAATTCTCTACTCATATCATGGCCAGACTTTATATTAGCACCATGAGGTGGTCTTCGCAATACCAATCTATTATTTCCAGCTTTTATTAGATATGTTAGGTTTGAAAACCCAGACGGGAATTGTAATACTTCAATACTAGAATTAATATTTAATTCTTTACTAAGATATTCTTTTAATGAAGTTAAATTGATTAACTCCTCTTTGCGAATATTAATTGCTTGATCAATTTTATACAAAATTTTTAATCTATTATTAATTACTGGTATCGTATTGTTTTAAAATTTGTCTAGCTAAGCTACTTTTATGAACCTCATCAGCTCCATCATATATTCTTGCAGCTCTTTCATGTCGATAATAAGCAGCTAAAATCGTATCGTCTGTTATTCCTTTGGCTCCATGAACTTGAATCGCGCAATCAACAACTTTTTGGAGAACATTAGCGCAATAGAATTTAATTATTGAAATTTCATTTCTTGACTTATAGGCTCCATGAATGTCAATTTTTTTTGCAGCATCCTGAACTAATAATCTAGCTGCATTAATTTCTGCTCTACATTCTGAGATCCAATTTTGAATTGTTTGCTTGTCTGCAAGTCTTTTTCCATATCCTAGCTTTCGAGATATTGCCCTTTTACACATCAAATCAAAAGATCTCTCACAAATACCAATCCATCGCATGCAATGGTGGATTCGACCTGGACCTAATCTTTTTTGAGCAATTGAAAATCCTTCACCATCAGATCCTAAAATATTAGTTAATGGTACTGTAGCATTATTAAATTTTATTTCAGAATGACTTTCCCATCCCCCACCAGAGTGACCCATTATTTGAACATTTCTGACGAACTCAACTCCTTTAGTTCTTGTGGGTACAATTATTTGACTAGCTTTTTTATAAGGGTTTTCTGAATTAGGATTTGAAACTAACATCACAATTGCAAATTCAGCTCCATCAAAACCTGAGGTAAACCATTTATGACCATTAATTATGTAATTATTTTCATCTTTTGTTGCAATTGTTCCCATTTCAACAGGGTTTGATCCAGCAAAATCTGGTTCTGTCATCGCAAAGCAACTTCTAATTTCTCCTTTCAATAATGGTTTCAAATATTTTTCTTTTTGCTCCTTAGTTCCACATTCAATTAATATTTCCATATTTCCCGCATCAGGAGCTTGACAGTTGAATACGTAATGTCCATATGGACTAGATCCAAGGATTTCACTTATCTCTCCATGTTGGGCATTAGATAGCCCTAGACCACCGAATTCTTTAGGAATCTGAGGTAGCCAAAGATTTTGAGACTTAACTTTGTCTCTTAATTCTTCTAATTTTGGCAGTTTTTCACTCCATTCACAATTTAAAATCCAAGGCTCCAATGAATAAAGCTCTTCTTTTACAAACTTTGATATTTTTAATTTTATTTCTTTAAATTCCATTATGTAAATCTACTTTCCTTTAAAAATCGGTTTTCTTTTTTCTATGAATGCAGTTACACCTTCTTTCAAGTCGTAACTCTTAAAAGCAAGCACTTGACGCTCTGCCTCAAATGCAATTGTTTTATCTAAATCATTATTCATTGAATAAAAAACATCCTCTTTTGTGATTCCGATTGCCAAAGTTGGCTTTTTAGCTAGTTTTTTCGCCCAACATACAGCTTCACTTAAAATTTCTTGATCTTCAACAATTTTATTTGTTAATCCTAATTTAAGACATTCATTTCCCATTACTTTTTTACCACTAATCGCAATCTCAAATGCCTTACTGTATCCTACTTGTCTTGATAAAAGCCAGCTAGCACCACCATCTGGACCTAAACCTATATTTATAAACGCATACAGAAGTGCACTCTTTTCGCTCATAACTCTCAAATCACATGCTAGAGCAAAAGCAGCTCCAACTCCTGCTGCTGTTCCATTAATTGCACCAATGATTGGTTTATTTAATTCGAAAAACTGGCGCATTAATGGTTGGTATTGATTAATAATGTAATTTCTTCTTTGTTCAGGGGTAACTTCTGCTCCAAATACAGTCATATCAGCACCAGCACAAAAACCCTTTCCCGAGCCAGTTATAATTATTGCTCTGATTGATTGATCATTTTTTGCTCTATCTAAAGATTGTGATATCTCATCAACTAAATCCTGGTTTACAGCGTTATATCTATCAGGTCTATTCAATTTAATAATAGCAACTCCTTCGTCAATTTCATATAATACTGCTTTATCCATAATTTATTTTTTGTACGCAAGAGCCAGGAGTTCTGCAATACATGCAGGTTTTTCTTGTCCTTTAATTTCAATAATTACTTTCATTTTATATTTTGCTCCCTTCTGATTGGAATCAAATTCCATTAACGATACCCTTCCTCTATATTGTGAACCAGAGGGTGTTGCATTTGTGAATCTTACCTTATCTAAACCATAATTTATGACCATCCCAACACCTTGTAATTCAAAACTATCAAACATTATTCTAGAGCACATAGATAACATCAAAAATCCATGAGCAATTGTTGTCTTGTAGGGCGATTCTTTTAGACATTTTTCCTTATCTATATGGATCCATTGATGATCTTCAGTTGTATCTGCAAAAATATTTATTCTCTCCTGATCCATAGTATACCAATTAGTAATACCCAGCTCTTTTCCTAAATATGCTTCAAATTCACTTAATTTATTAAATTTTGTTTTGTAAGGTTTATCTTTGTTTGATTCCATAATATATTTTTAAATTGTCATATGTCCTCCATCAGCTGTGTATATTCCTCCTGTAGAATAACTTCCAGCTGACGAGGCTAAATATAAGGCTAAACCAATCATTTCCTCTGGCTCTGCAACTCTTCCCGCAGGAAGTTGGTTTTTAACTTGGTTTAATAATGCTTGATTTTCCCAAAGAGCTTTACTGAATTTTGTTTTTATTAATCCTGGACATATGGCATTCGATCTGATACCGTGTTTTCCCCATTCCTTAGCTTGAACCTGTGTAAGCATAATTACGGCAGCTTTGGTTACACTGTATATACCAAGTCCTAAACTTGGTTTTAGTCCCTCAACACTTGCTATATTGATGATCGATCCAGATTTTTCCTTTTTTAAAAAAGGAAAACATAAATTACTTAAATCAAATATTGCTTTAACATTCACATTAAACATTTTATCATATACTTCATTAGACATGTTTTCAATAGATTCATAAACTGGGTTAATAGCAGCATTATTAACTAAAATATCAATTTTTCCAAACTTTTTAATTGTTTTCTCAACAAGCTTTATTCTTTGTTTTTCATCTCCAACATGACAAGATTGAGCTAAAACAGATAATCCGTCTTTTTGAAATTGATTTGCGGCCAACTCAACTTTTTCTTGGGATCTACTACTAAGAACAACATTTGCTCCATTTTCAGATAGCCCCCTGGCAATTGCAAGACCTATACCTTTGCTTGATCCTGTTACAATTGCAACTTTACCATTTAATTCAAATAATTTTTTTGAGTTCATGATTTAAAATTACATTGGCATTGCACCTCCATTTGCATGGAGAGTTATTCCGCTAACAAATCCCGCTTCCTTAGAAGCGAGAAATAGATAGCAATGACCCATATCCTGGGGTGTTCCAATTCTCCCAACAGGTATTTGAGCTATTCCTGTCTTAATAATCTCTTCAGGCATAGAATCCGACATCAATGATTTAATGAATCCTGGGGCAACTGCATTAACTGTTACTCCAAAACGACCAACTTCTTTACATAATGCCCTAGTGAAGCCTGAAACTCCTGCCTTAGTTGCTGCATAATTTACTTGTCCAAAAGCCCCCTGTGAACCGTTAATTGAAGATGCCGAAATTATTCTTCCATAACCAGCCTCTCTCATGTGAGGTAATACAGCTTTCGATGTAATATATAGTGAATTTAAATTAATATTAATTACAGTATTCCACTCTTCTGGTGACATTTTTAAAAAAGATCTGTCTCGAATCACACCAGCATTATTAATTAAAATATCAATTTTTCCAAACTTAGAAATAATTTCTTCTACAGCATTGCTTACGCTTTGAGTTTCTGTAACATCTACTTTTTGAAAAAAAATAGATCCCCCATCTGACGAGATTTTATTTGTCGTTTCGATTCCAGAATCTAGCACATCCCATAAAGCTACTGTAGCTCCTGCTTTGCAAAAAACCTCACATATTCCTTTGCCTATTCCTCTTGCTCCCCCAGTAATAATTGCTACTTGATCTTTTAAACTATACATGATAACTAATATTTATTTTGTCTATTTTTTTTTAAGCTCAATCTACTCTTTAATCAATAAAATTAAACTATTACATGATGTATTTATCTTTTTAAAGATAAAAATAATCTTATATTTAATATAGATATGGAGTAAATCGATTAAATCAAAAATCAAATAATACAATGGACAATCAAACTCATTTTGATTTCAAATTTTACGATTTGGAAAAACAGTTAAAAGACAAACCTTTTCTTAGGCAACCTTTTGGAGATCAATGGGAGGAATATACATGGGGAGAAACAGGACAAATGGCTAGAAAGTTGGCAAGTGGGCTCAAATCACTTGGACTAAAACCCAATGCTCATATTGGTTTGATATCTAAAAACTGTCGAGAATGGATTATTGCTGATTTGGCCATTATAATGGCAGGTTACATATCGGTTCCATTTTTTGCAACTTTAACTGGAAAGGAATTGGGAAAACTTATAGATTTTGGTGATGTCGATGCCTTGTTTGTAGGTAAAATAGAACACTGGAATGATATTAAGTCATTTATTCCTAAGGAGTTACCAGTGATAGCATTTCCAACATATAAAGAACATTCAGCAATTAATAGAGGATATTCTTGGTTTGATTTTATAAACAAATATAAGCCAATCGAAACTCCTCATGTACCAAAACTGTCTGATACTTGGACGATAATCTTCACATCCGGAACTACAGGAAATCCTAAAGGTGTTGTTTTATCTTTCAGAGCAAACGAAGCTACCAAAATCATTTCACTTAATGCTAACCCTCTAAAAATTGATTATAATGGAAATAATCATTTTTTTTCATATTTACCACTTAACCATATTGCGGAGAGAATTGTTGTAGAATTTACTGTACTTAGGTTTGGTGGAACAATTTCATTTGCAGAATCTTTAGATACATTTGGAGCGAATTTAGCTTCTGTTCAGCCTACGGTATTTTTTGCAGTCCCAAGAATCTGGACAAAGTTTCAAATGGGTATTTTAAGTAAGTTCTCTCAAAAGAAATTAGACACATTACTTTCTATTCCTTTGGTGAGTTCATTAATTAAGAAAGTTCTTAAAAAGAAGCTTGGATTAATTAGAGCAAGAGCAAAGGTGTCTGGTGCTGCTCCAATGCAAACCTCACAAAGAGACTGGTATAGAGCTATTGGAATAAACATTGTGAACGGATATGGTATGACTGAAAATTGTGCAATCAGTAATCAGTTGGCTGATAATATTTGGGATAGACCAGGTTCTGTTGGAATCCCACAAGAAGGCGTTTCTATTAAAATTAACCAGGAAAATGAGGAGATTTTGATGCAAGGCACTTTTTTAATGGAGGGATATTATAAAGATCCTAAGGCAACTAAAGAAACACTGGTTGATGGATGGCTTCATACTGGAGACCAAGGATATCTCGATGAGGATGGTTTTTTATATATAACAGGGAGAGTTAAGGATCTATTTAAAACATCTAAAGGTAAATTTATAGAACCACTTCCTTTGGAATACTATTTTGGCAAGTTCAATGAATTTGAACAAATTTGTATAGTTGGGCTTGGAAATCCTCAACCAATGCTTCTAGTTTCTTTATCTGAAATAGGAGAAAAAATTAGTAAAACTGATTTCAAGACTAACTTTACAGAAGAATTAAACAAGATAAATACTAAGTTAGACGCATATAAGAAAATATCTAAAATTATTGTAGTTAAAGATTCTTGGACGGTTGACAATGGTCTAGTTACGCCTACTTTAAAAGTAAAACGTCCTATGATTGATAAAAGGTATATGGGTAATTATTTAAAATGGCATGAAGAAAAGTCGTCAATAATATGGGAATAAATTCTTTTTAGATGTTAAAATCAATAAATTCACAACCATAGTTTGAAGTTAAATTATTTCTTCAAAAGCCTAAAATATTGCAATATTTAAGAAGGTTCATAAAAAAATATTAAATAGTTGATTATCAGTATATTAAGATATAATCTTTCCTGTTTTTAATATCAAAAAAACTGTCAAAACATCGTTTGGATGCCAAAAAATATTATATTTACCAAATTAAAGGGAGTTGATTTATCATCTCCAAAAAAACCAAACAAATAAATTAACCTATAAAAAATTATGAAGACAACGTTTATTAAAACATTTCTTACTCTTACCTTTTCCATAATTGCAACATTAGCTTTTGCTCAATCAACAATTACTGGAACTGTTTTAGATGAAGATGGTAACCCGGTACCGGGAGCAAATATTGTAGTTCAAGGAACTACTGAAGGAGTCGCTGCAGACTTCGACGGAAACTTTACAATTACTACAAGTCAACCCATACCTTTTGATTTAGAGATTTCCTCTGTAGGTTTTGGTAGTAAAGTAGTTAATGTTACCAGTTCTGACCAATCGCTTGAAATAAGTTTAGCATCAGGTACTAAGTTGGATGAAATGGTTGTAACTGCATCACGAAGGCCAGAAAGAGTCCAAGACTCTCCAGCATCAGTATCGGTTCTTTCGACTGAAGAAATAACAAATTCTCCTTATGTTCAAGATCCTACTGCAGCACTGCAAAATATTCCTGGTGTAAAAATTCAACAACAGTCTGCTAACTCAATAAATATCGAAATGAGAGCTGGAGACGGCGTATTTGGAACCTCAACATTTGTTATGTTAGACTACAGGTATTTAGTAACTCCCTCAGCTGGTTCTTTTTTCTCATACCAAACTGGATTATCTAACCTTGATATTCAGCAGGTTGAAGTAGTAAGAGGTCCTGCGGGTGCACTCTACGGTCCCAATGTGACTTCTGGTGTTGTGCATTTTTTATCAAAAAGTCCTATTGATTATCCAGGAACAACTGCTGAGACTTGGGCTGGAACTCAATCAAATTTTGGTGGAGCATTCAGACATGCAGAAGCGAATTCAGATGGAACATTTGGTTGGAAACTTAATGTAAGGTATAACAGAGGAGACGAATTTGGATTAGATCCTACTGAAGATGCAGACCAAATTGATGACTTAGCTGTAGAAATAAGAGAAGCTGTTTTAAGCCCTCAAGGATATGTTGATGAAGGAGCGTCTTTTGTATCCAATGACAATATAATCCAAGACCAAAAGGATCTTGATCCAGATGGCGACGGAATCCCACTTTTAAGTGAATATGAACAATATTCTGCAAATCTACACTTAGAATTTAGACCAAATGACACAACTACAGGTAAAATTGCTGGTGGTATGGCAAACGGTTATGGTTTATTTTTTAATAGCCAAGGGCCTGGTGTAACCCAAGGATATGACTATTGGGCGCAAGCAAGTATTAGAAAAGGTGGATGGTTTGCAAATGCATACTACAACTATAATGATGGTGGTGGTCAAGCCAACCCTACGTTTTTATATCTAACTGGTCTTCGTCAACAAGCAGTAAGAAATTCGTTAGAAGCTCAAATTCAATATAATTTTGAGTTGGAAGCGATAAATACAGAATTTACTGCTGGATTTGATTATCGTAATAATGCCTCTGAATCCAATGGAACTCTTTACGGAAGAAATGATGGAAATGATGACTTTGCAAATGCAGGTGGATATCTTCAAGGAACAACGAAGCTATCTGATAAGCTTAGTATGATCTTTACAGGAAGATATGATAAAATTAATTTTATAGATGAGGGTAAATTTGCACCGAGAATTGCATTTACATATAAGGCTAATCCAAGACACACATTTAGAGCTTCTTACAGTGAAGCGACATTTGCTCCACCGGCACTTAATACTTATGTTGACTTTCCTGTTCAGCGTGTTCTTCCTGGAACGGCTTCTACATGGTTAGCTGGTCAGATTAAGCCAACATATTTTGCATCCGCTGCAAACCCTGTTCAAGGAGCTACAAGTCAGCAGATTGAATTAATTGGAACCTATGGATTAAATCCTGCTGCGCCTAATAGTGCAGTAAAAGTTCCATTGGGAACTCCAGGACTTCCAAATTTTGTGATTCAAGGTTTTGCTGCTCCTCTAGCTGTACCAGGAATTGTTGCTAACATTGGAGCTTTAGGAATGCCTGCTCAAATTCAAGGTATTGTTGGAAGTTACCTTTCTACGTACCAAGGTCCGGCCGGAACTTCAGGTACTTTTGGTGGGGTAAACTTCTTTAATGGAGCACCTCTAGCGCAAGGGTCTGACTCTGGAAGCGCCAGAATTGGATATATAGAAACAATGGAATTTGGTTACAAAGGTCTAATTGCCGATAAGTTCAGAGTTGGTATTGACTTTTATACTTATGGACGTGTTGGACTAACACAGTTTACAGCACTTGCGCCTGCAATTGGTCTGGCTGGATTGGATCCTAGCGCATATGGTGCCGCAGCTGCAGCTGATGTTTTAGCGGCAGTTACTGGTGATGTAACTACATACTATCAAAGCCTTGGACTTACTGGAGTACCACTTGCCACTGCTGTTGGAACTGCTGGAGCAGTTATTGGTGCAGTTGTTGCAGGAGGAATGATTCAGGGTGTTGATGGTCTTGGGAGTTTCCTTCAAGGTACTAAAGGAACAGATGGATCATGGACTATTCCTTTAGTTGGATCAATAGAGTCTAATCGAGTTCCAGATGATGAAATTATGTATCTAAGTGCTGGATATAGAGATTATGGTGACGCAAAAAGAACTCACTGGGGAAGTGATGTTTCAATTGATTATTTGGCAACAGATAATTTAACTATCTGGGGTAACTACTCTCATGTTAGTCAAAACATTTGGCAAATTGGTGATGATGCGATGCCATTCGCTCAGAATCTAAACACTCCACTCAATAAATATAACCTAGGTCTGAGACTGACAGGTGCAAATGGATTTAGAACAAGTTTAACCTATCAGCATGCTGATTCTTTCTTATCGGACCAAGGAATGTATGGTGGTGATACTGATGAAAGAAATCTAGTTGACTTTAGTATCGGAAGACAAGTTGGTAATATTCAATTAGATCTTGCTGCTACGAATCTTTTCAATCAAAAATACAGAGCTTTCCCTGGAATGCCTATAATTGAAAGAAGAGTTACATTAAGAGCTGGATTTAAATTCTAATATACTATTTAAAATTATTCCACTGAAAAGAAAGAGCAACATTTATTTGTTGCTCTTTCTTTTTTTTGTGTATATTTTTAGAAGAAAGACAACCTGTGAATAATCTTTTTTACATAGTAATTAGGTCTATTATGCAAATAGGATTCTATTTCTATTTCAAAAAAATCAAAGTATACGGAAAAGAAAAGTTACCTAAAAAAGGAGGAGTAATATTATCACCAAATCATCAAAATGGTGTAATTGATCCATTTATAGTTGGGGTTGATTATGGCGATGAAATCACATCATTGACTCGTGCAGATATTTTTGGAGGTTTATTACACAAGGCTTTTACAGCTATGAAAATGATCCCTGTTTATAGGATAAGAGATGGGTATAATAGCTTGAAAAATAATGATTCTATTTTTGATTTATGTTATAGTTTATTAGGTAAAGGAAAACCTGTTCAAATTTTTTCTGAAGGACGTCAACACGAAAACTATTACTTAATGCCTATTTCAAAGGGGAGTAGCAGGATGGCATTAACCGCTCAAAAAATGTTTCCAAAACAAAATATATATATAATTCCGATTGGTATTAATTACAGTAATAGAAGAAATCCATTAGCATTTATCCATTTAGTTTACGGAGATCCAATAAAAATTAAAGAATTTATAGATAAGGATCTACCAGAGGTTAAACAAATAAATAATATCAGGGACGAATTAACAATTAGAATGAAAAAATGCTTATGGCTCCCTGAAAAAAATGAACAAAACATAAATCAATATTCTTATATAAATAATCTATCTGGAAAAGAATCATTCGAGGAGATAAGAAATAGTTTAAATATGGTCTCAAGCTACAAGGAATCAAGGGAATTAAATAAAATTGAAAAAATTTTCAGTTTCGCTGGTTACTTATTAAACCTTCCTTTTCTTTTGATAACGAATAAAGTTCTTTCGAAAATTGATGATGTTGTGTACTATGGAACGATAAAGCTAGTTTGTGGAATATTTTTACTACCACTATGGTGGGCTATTCTAATATTAATTACAAATTTCATGAATATTCAATATTCATTAATAATTGTATTGGCAAGCATTATTACTCTATACATAAGACAAATCAATAGAAATATTATATATAATAGTAAAAAACTATAATTATAACTTATTTCAAAAACTTTAACATATAATCATATATTATAATAATTAATATCTATATATAAATTATTTATTATTATTTTTAACTATCATTAAGAAAGTTAATCTCAGTATTTGTAATTTTAACAGATGAAAGACATAATAATAATAGGTGCTGGTCCAATTGGGCTTGCATGTGGAATTTCGGCAGAGGATAAAAATTTAGATTATTTAATTATTGAAAAGGGAACACTTGTAAACTCTCTTTTTAACTATCCATTAAACATGACCTTTTTTTCAACATCTGACCGGCTTGAAATTGGTGAGATCCCATTTATTTCTCAACAACCTAAACCAACAAGAGCCGAAGCACTCGAATATTATAGAAGAGTTACTAGTTCAGAAAAACTAAAGGTAAATTTATACGAGGAAATAATTAATATTATAAAGACAGTAAAGGGCTTCAATATTAAAACCTCAAAAGGAAAATATTCTGCCAAAGCAGTTATTGTAGCAACTGGATTTTATGATTTTCCATACTTACTTAATATCCCAGGCGAAAACCTTCCTAAGGTAAAACATTACTACTCTGAACCACATCCCTATTTTGGGATGAATCTTGCAATCATTGGCTCTGCTAATTCTGCAGTAGATGCAGCTCTTGAAACTTATAGAAAGGGGGCAAAAAAAGTTACAATGATTATAAGAGAAAAACAGATAGGAGAGAACGTCAAATATTGGGCGAGGCCGGATATTATTAATAGAATTAAGGAAGGAAGCATAAAAGCTTATTTTAGCTCAGAGGTTTTAAAAATATCAAACAAATCAATTGTGGTTAAATCAAAAAATAAAGAGATTAAAATCAAAAATGATTTTGTCCTAGCAATGACTGGCTACCAACCTAATTTTGCGTTATTAGAAAGTCTCGGTGTAAAGTTTAAAAAAGATAAATACAAAACTCCAGTTTATAGCGAAAAAACAATGGAATCAAATATTAAAGGAGTTTATTTAGCAGGAGTTGTTTGCGGTGGACTGAAAACAAATAAATGGTTTATTGAAAACTCAAGAGAACACGCTCCTAAAATAATCGAATCAATTTGTAAAGTTTAATGAAGATTCTAATTGCTCCTGATTCATTTAAAGGAAGTCTTAGTGCGGTAAAAGTTTCCGATGCTATTCATGAAGGAATCAAAAGAGTAATACCAAATTCATCTATTAAGAAGATCCCCTTTTCAGATGGTGGTGAGGGTGCTATTGATTTATTGAAACAATTTAATCTTGGGGAAACCGAAAGTATATTAACTGAAAACTCATTAGGCAAAAAAATTAATGCTTCTATTTTTTGGATAAAAAAAAATGAAATTGCGTGGATAGAAATGTCCCAAATATGTGGGCTAAAAGACCTAAAGAGGAAAGAAATGAACCCAATGAAAACTTCCACTTATGGAGTAGGCTTAATCATTAATTATGTAATAAATAAAGGGTGTAAAAAGTTGTATTTGGGACTGGGTGGTAGCTCAACTCACGATATGGGAACGGGGATTTTTATGGCTCTTGGAGGAGGGTTATTAGATATAAACTCATTGCCTATCTCAAAAGGAGGTGGTGGACTTTTAGAATGTGAAAAAATTAATTTTGTTAATTTAAATCCCAAAATTAGATCATGTAAAATAATTTTAGCTGTCGACGTAGACAACCCATTACTCGGAAAAAATGGTGCTGCAGAAATATATTCTCCTCAAAAGGGAGCAACTCCAAAAATGGTTAAAGATCTTGAAATAGGATCAAGAAAATTTGCAGCACTGGTAGAAAAATCGACAAAGAAGAAAAATATAAATATTAAAGGAGGTGGTTCTGCTGGCGGAACCTCTGCGGGGCTATATGGCTTAGTAAATGCAAAAATTGAAAATGGTTTTAATATTCTAGAAAAACTAGTTGGTTTTGAGTCTTACATAAAAAGTTCTGACTTAGTTATTAGTGGAGAAGGTCACTTAGATAATCAAAGTAAACACGGAAAACTAATCAATAAAATTGGAATATTGACTAAAAAAAATAATAAACCCTTAATATGTATTTCGGGTAAGGTAAGTCTCAATGAAAAGGAATATAATTCTTTAGGTATATCAAAAGCTTGGGCTTCAAGCCCATTGAATTATCCTCTGGAAAAATCTATGGAAAATGCTTATATGCTTTTAAAGAATAAAGCTGAAGTAGCTATCAAAATATATCTAAATCAAAAACAATAATGTATTATGATATTGCTTTTATTTTAATTACTATAATATGGATAATTATAGGTAATTCTAAACTCAAATTAAATCCACTATTTGTTATTTTTCTTGCATGTATATTACTTGGGATACTATTGAATCTTTCTGCAACTAATATTTCATTTGATATTTTTAACGGGTTCATATCGGTCTCAAAAAAAATTGGATTATTAATATTCTTTGGAGTAATTATCGGTATTTGTCTTGAAAAAAGTGGAGCAACTGAAATTATTTCAATTGGTTTAATTAAAAAGCTTTCATTTCTTCCAATAACCTATATCATCAACTTAATCGGTTTTTTAATTTCCATACCGGTATTTTGTGATGCCGCATTTATAATTCTGTCCTCATTTAGTAAAAAAATATCAGAATTAACTAAAAATTCAAAAAAAACAATAGCTGTTGCACTTTCAACTGGTTTATTTGCTACCCATGTTCTTGTTCCTCCTACCCCAGGTCCATTGGCAGCAGCGGCAAGTCTTGATTTAAAGAATATTTTTTTATTGTTTGTTTGTGGTGGAATATTTGCCTTTTTTCTTTCCTTAATTGGTGGTTTCTATTCACAAAAATTTATACAAGAAACAAAAACCATCTCGGAAGAAAACTTAAAAGTTTTAATCTCTGGGATGAGCACAAAAAAAACAATGAGTTTTAATTTAGCCAGTTCTCCAGTGTGGATACCATTAGTTATTATGTCCCTAAATCCAATAGTACCATCTAAAATAAATATACTAACATCGCCCGCTTTTGCTCTATTTATTGGCGCTATAATTTCCATATACCTTTCAATTAAAAATATAAAGTTCAAAAAATTATTACTCATTTCATTAAAACAAAGTTTACCAATAATTGGAATAACAGGAATGGGTGGGGGTTTAGGTCAAATTATTAAAAATATAGATGTTGTTTCTTGGTTTAGTGAAATAGACGGTTTTACTTCGCTTGGAATTATTATTCCTTTTTTAATATCAGCCTCATTAAAAACTGCACAGGGTTCATCCACAGTTGCAATAGTTACAAGCGCCTCTATTATTTATCCAATGTTGTCGGTTTTTGGCTTAGACAATGAATTAGGTAAAACCCTAGCTATTCTGTCAATTGGTGTTGGTTCAATGACAGTCTCTCATGCTAACGACTCATACTTTTGGGTTGTTTCACAATTTAGCGGAATGGATGTAAGCACTACATATAAAACTCACACTGTTGCAACTCTTTTTCAAGGAATATTTGGAATTATAATTTTATTTATAATTTATAAAGTAATAGTATTCTTTAATTAGTATTCGGTGTAAAAGATTTCCAATTTTATCTTTGATTCATCTTCTGACGTATTTTTTGGGTGAGAACCGATTAGTTTTATCCCAAAGGGATTTAAAAGCCCCGTAGTAGGATATTTGACTTCTTCATTTTTTGAGTTTATTCCTTTTCTAATTACTAAATTGGAAATATTAGCTCCAGAAATTAAAGCTAAAGGTCTATTTACAGAGTCATTTTTAATTAAATTATTTATGTGATTAGTTATTCTAAACTTATAACGCCAAGGCTTATCATTAGAATCCAGTTCTAGAAAGCCTCCATAAATAATTTTATTTGCATTTGTTGCTTGAAGATTAATTGAAGTATCATTATAATAATCAGTAATTGGTTCACCAGAATTTAAATTATACAAATACAATCTTTCAGGAACCATTTTCAACATTCTTTCATTATTTAGGTCAATTGCATCTTGGTCAACGTAAAAAATGAGATTGGCCTCATTAATGAGCCAATTAGTCTTAGTTCTTAATTGGTATATTTGATCATTATCATCCAAGTTGATTTTATCAAAAAGATTGATTTGAGAATAAAAATGTCCTCCCTGAATAACTATTTTTTCTTGAGGTTGAAATGCTTCACTCTCTGAAATTGGTGATGAAATTGAAGATTCGTATCCAGTGTTCTCTATTGTATTAACTCTAACACCACCAATATTTATTATAAAAGTTGAAGATTTCTTAATTATTTCATCGTCTTCATCCACATCATTTCCATAATGTTCATAAAAATCATACTCATAATTTATTTTAATATCTGCAGCATTTAAATTGAGTAATAAGAAAATATCTTCAGAAAAATTTTCAGCATCAATTATAATTCCTTTAAAATATTCCTTAAAATTATCTGAATTTCTCAAATAACTGGAACCTTCCGCATCAATCACTTTTTCTTGAAAGAAAGAAGATTCAAGCTTCAACCTAATTCTCGGAGAATATCTAAGCCTTACATCAGTTGAATCCTCAATTTTATCTTCAGTTTCTTTATCATCTTCGGTATAATAAATTCTTAATTCATCATAATTTAATTCAACCTCATCATTAAATAATTCCGATGAATAAAACCCTTGATCAATATAATTAGTATTAGAAAAATATTCCAAGGAAGATTCGAAATTATTATCAGGATCAAGAGATGATAGGTAATAAGTTAGCTCATGAACCTTTATTCTAAATCTTGCTTCTGGATTACCATAAATAGAATCGATTTCATAATTTTTATTTTCGCTATCATAATCCGAACTATCATCATCGAAATTATCTAAAACCCCATCATTATCACTATCATCACTGAGAGGGTTGGTCCCAACTTCTGATTCTCTAAAATCACTTATTCCATCTCCATCTGAATCACTCGAAGGATTAAGAGGATCGATATCCAGTAAATCAATAACCCCATCATTATCTCTATCTTTTTGGTTATTAAAAAACGGAATATCTAAAAAAACTGATGAAACTCTCTCATTTTCAGGAATTGCAAACTTATTATTTGGATCGTATATCTCATCTTTCTGAGCTAGTCTTCCAAAAGAAGGGTTGTCTGAACTAATAATCAATTGAGATGTTATGCTAGCTTTTGTTTTACCATAAATCGGATGATTAATCTCGCCTAGCTGACCTAGGGGAAGCCCATCAGTTTGAACTGATTCTAGTTTTTCCTGAAATGCAAATACCTCAGCAGTATAATTTTCTGATTTAAAAGCCTGATCAATCAACAAATTAGTCCCAACAGAATGATACTCTGTATCGCAGGAAAATAAAGAAAAAATAATTACAAAAAATATGTTGAATATGCTAATCTTAAAATTCATTTTGCTGAATTATTAAATCAGATTTTTTTTGTAAAAATCTACATATGCTTTTTCATTTTGAGTTTCAGAATAAAAAAGACATGGTTTTTTGCTATTTTTTATTGCATTGATAATCTCTTCTTCGATATCCTCACTGTGTAAAACAAATGCATCTGAATGATCAATAGATACATTAACTAAGGTGTTATAAGTTGATTTAGACAAACTTGCTATGTAATTTTCTGGGATTTCATCAAAAGCAACTTTATCCTTAAACTTTTTTGAAATTACACCATCGAAATCTTTTGGGTAAATAGAAGAAACAATTTTACTCTCTGAAAATATTGCTTCATCCTTAAAGTAAGTTTTCAGGTACAAAGGAAAAAGTGAGGTAAACCAACCCTGAAGATGAATGATATCTGGAGACCAATTTAATTTCTTTACAGTTTCAACAACACCTTTGGTGAAAAATATCATTCTTTCGTCATTGTCAGAGAAAAGCTCTCCCTTTTTATCATGTAAAACCCCTCTTCTTTTAAAATAATCTTCATTATCAATAAAATAAACCTGAATTCTCTCTTTGGGTATAGAAGCTACTTTTATAATTAATGGAGTATCCATGTCATTAATTACTAGATTCATACCTGACAATCTAATGACTTCATGTAATTGATGTCTTCTTTCATTGATTAAACCGTAACGGGGTGTGAAAATTCTAATTTGCCCACCGTTATCATTAATACTCTTTGGAATTTTAAATGAGTTGATTGCTTGTTCCGTTTGAGGTAAATATGGGACTACTTCAGGTGATATAATAAGAACTCTCTTATCTTTCATAAATTATATTGTAGAGATTACATATAAGTTTTGCAAAATTACAAAATTTCTAATGAATCAATTAAAATATTACTACTTTGCAAATTCAATTTTTTTTAATGAGTATTTTTCAGCAAGCAACTATTCTAAAAAAAAAAATAAATCCTACTAGTTCAATTGGTCTTGTTCCTACAATGGGTTCTTTGCATGCGGGTCATGCTTCATTAATTCATGAAGCAGCTAAAGAAAATAATGTCGTAATAGTTTCAATTTTTATAAACCCAACTCAATTTGATGACCCTGATGATTTAAAAAAGTATCCTAGGAATCTTGATAGTGATATTAAGACTATTAAAAGTATATCTGAAAAAATATTAGTTTATGTTCCAAAACCTATTGATATATATGAAAATTCTATAGTTTCCTCATCCTATGATTTTGGTGTAATTAGTGAAATCATGGAAGCAAAACATAGACGTGGACATTTTAATGGAGTGGCAACAGTCGTAGAAAAACTATTAGTTTTATTTAGTCCAGATAGGGCATATTTTGGAGAAAAAGATTTTCAACAATTACAAATAGTTAAATTACTAGTAAAGCAAAAAAAAATTAAAACTAAAATTATTGGGTGCCCTATTTTAAGAAGAAAAAATGGACTTGCAATGAGTTCAAGAAATAAACTTTTAACTAACGAAGAAATAAACTTAGCCTCATTTATATTCGAACAACTTAAACTTGCTAAGTCATTATGGAAAAATAAGAGTGCAAATGAAATAATTAGAAAAATAGAAACTTCTTTTTTTAAAAAAAATCATTTTAAATTAGATTATTTTGATATTAGATATGAAAATACTCTACTTAATGCAAAAAAGAAATCTCATAAAAAAGTTAGAGGTTTTATTGCGGCTAAATTCTGTGAAATACGTCTTATAGATAACTTATCGTTTTAATGAATTATAAAAGCTTTCTTAAAATTTTAATTCCTGTTATCTTGGGAGTAGTTTTTATTTTTCTATCAATAAATATAACATCCGAGCAAGAAAGAAAATTTATTTTTTTTTCATTAAAAAATGCTGATATAAAATACGTTAGTCTTAGCATTTTATGTGCAATTTTTAGTCATTTATCTAGGGGCTACCGTTGGAGATTTTTATTACATCCAATGGGATACAAGCCTAAACTTTCAAATACATTTTTATGTGTTTTTATTGGTTATCTAGCTAACTTAGGTGTCCCTAGATCTGGTGAAGTTTTACGAGCAACTTTTTTATCCAATTATGAGGAAATACCATTTCAAAAAACATTTGGATCAATCATAACTGAAAGAATAGTTGATGTTTTAATTCTGTTTATTTTAATTCTAATTGCATTAATTATTCAATTCGAAACCATATGGAGTTTATTGACTAAAATTAAATTTGTCCAAATTGGAGCTATTTTAATTCTTATTGGTTTAATCCTAACGTCATCAATTTATTTGATTAGAAAATTTAAGTTGTCTTTGGCATTAAAATTAAATTTATTTACTGAAGGCTTATTAGAAGGTATTAGTTCAATAAAAAAAATTAAAAATAAATTACCTTTTATTTGTCATACAATTTTTATTTGGGTAATGTATCTGTTTATGTTTTATCTCATAAAATGGTCAATTCCCGAAACTCATCTATTAACTATCGAAATGTTAATTCCTGCATTTGTAGTTGGTGGATTATCTATAGCAACTACTAATGGTGGAATTGGAATTTATCCCTTAAGTATAGCTCTAGTTTTAAGTTCATATGGAATTAGTAAAGAAATAGGTTTATCTTTTGGGTGGATAGTTTGGAGTAGTCAAACTATTTTAATTTTAATTCTGGGAGCATTGGCTTTTATTTTGATCCCATTTATCAACCGTAAACGCTATTTTTAATTTTCTATGAGTAATAAAACTACATTTTTCTGTAAAGCATGTGGAACTCAGCATCCGAAATGGCAAGGGCAATGTAAATCTTGTAAAGAATGGAACACATTAATTGAAGAAAATATTCAAGTTAAAGGAGAAATAAAATGGAATTTTAATTCAAAAAATGAAAGAAATAGATCGGTTCAGCTAGATAAAATAAAGTTAGACAATGAGTCTAGGATACTAACAAATGATAAAGAATTTAATAGAGTTATGGGAGGTGGAATAGTTCATGGATCCTTAACTCTTTTGGGTGGTGAGCCTGGAGTCGGAAAATCAACACTTCTTCTTCAAATCACCCTAAACTCAGATCTTAAATCTCTATATGTTTCCGGTGAAGAAAGCCTAAAACAAATTAAACTTAGAGCATCCAGAATTAGTGCAATTAATAATAATTGTTTCATTTTTAGTGAAACTAAAATGAGTAATTTATTTAATGAAATCAAAGAGTTAAAACCACAATTTGTTGTAATTGATTCCATTCAAACCCTGAAAAGTGATAATATTGATAGTGCTGCAGGTACGATATCTCAAATAAGATATACTACCTCAGAGCTTATTAATTATGCAAAACAAACAAATATCCCTGTTATTTTGGTGGGACATATAACCAAAGATGGACAAATTGCAGGTCCAAAAATATTAGAGCATATGGTAGATACTGTATTAAATTTTGAAGGAGACAAGGACCACATATACAGGATATTGAGATCACAAAAAAATAGATTTGGAACAACTGATGAAATTGGCATCTATGAAATGGACTCTAAGGGCATTCACCCTATTTCAAACCCAAATGAATTATTAATTAATTTGGATAATAATAATTTAAGTGGTCAGGCTATTAGTGTTACCATGAAAGGAATTAGGCCTATATTAATTGAAATACAAGCATTAGTCAGCTCAGCAGTATATGGAACACCTCAAAGAAGTTGTACAGGCTTTAATTCAAAACGATTAAATATGCTTCTAGCAGTTTTAGAAAAAAGAGCAGGATTCGCATTAGGATCTAAAGATGTATTTATAAATTTTACAGGAGGTATCTCGATAAACGACCCGGGTTTAGATCTTGGTGTTATTGTTTCAATCCTATCAAGCTACTTCGAAAAAAGCATTAAAAAAGACATGTGCTTTGCCGCAGAAATTGATTTATCTGGTAAAATTAGACCAATTTCAAAAATCAATTCCAGAATCAAACAAGCAGCTAAACTCGGTTTTAAATCGATTTTTATTTCGGGTAATAACAAAGTAGATCCAACAATTAAAAATATTGATGTAATATCAGTTGAAAAAATAGAGGATATTGTTTCGATACTTTTTACATAAAAAATTGTAATTTTTAAGTATAGGTCAAAAAATCTTAAATTTATATATGAAAAAAATTATTCAAAATTTTCTAGACCAGGTAAGTTCTAGAAATCAGAATGAACCTGAGTTTATGCAAGCTGTTACAGAGGTTGCTGAAACAGTAATACCATACATTGTTACTAAAGATATATATTATGGACAAAATGTACTATTAAGAATGGTTGAGCCTGAAAGAGTAATTTCTTTCAGGGTAGCATGGATTGATGATAATGAGGAAATTCAAGTTAACAGGGGGTACCGTGTTCAAATGAATTCGGCAATTGGCCCTTATAAAGGAGGCCTAAGGTTTCATCCAAGTGTTAATTTGAGTGTTTTAAAGTTTTTAGCATTTGAACAAGTTTTCAAAAACAGCTTAACAACACTCCCTATGGGTGGGGGAAAAGGAGGTTCTGATTTCAATCCAAAGGGTAAATCTGATACTGAGGTTATGAGATTTTGCCAAAGCTTTATGTCTGAATTATTTAGGCATATAGGTCCAAATAACGATGTGCCTGCCGGGGATATTGGAGTTGGAGGAAGAGAAATCGGGTATTTGTTCGGTCAATACAAAAGACTTAGAAATGAGTTCTCTGGTGTGCTAACAGGAAAAGGGGTTTCATGGGGTGGGTCTCTAATAAGACCTGAAGCTACAGGTTATGGTGTAGTTTATTTTACAGTACAAATGTTAAATCATATTAATGAAAATATTGAAGGTAAATCAGTTGTTATATCAGGCTCCGGGAATGTCGCACAATTTGCTGCAGAAAAATGTATTCAGTTAGGAGCTAAAGTTCAAACAATGTCTGATTCTTCTGGTTTTATCTTTGACAAAGAAGGAATTGATGCAGAAAAATTATCATATATTATGGATTTAAAAAATGTAAAACGTGAAAGAATTAATAGTTATTTGAAGAAATACCCAAAATCAACTTATCACCCAAATAAAAAGCCCTGGGGAGTATCTTGCTCAATTGCTCTTCCATGTGCAACTCAAAATGAATTAACTGTTGAAGATGCAAAGCAATTAAAATTTAACGGATGTATTTGTGTTGGTGAGGGTGCAAACATGCCTGCTACCCCAGATGCAATAAACTTTTTCAAACAAAACAATATTCTTTTTGCTCCTGGAAAAGCTTCTAATGCTGGAGGAGTTGCAGTTTCTGGTCTAGAAATGGCACAAAATTCCCTTCGTTATAATTGGGCCAGAGATGAAGTTGATTCAAGACTTAAAACTATTATGTCAGAAATACATCAATCATGTATTGAATATGGAAAAGATAAAAATAAAATCGATTATGTGAAGGGGGCAAATATTGCAGGTTTCGTCAAAGTCGCCGATGCAATGTTAGCACAAGGAGTAGTTTAATAATTTATTTTGATTGAAACTCCTGCACTAGTTATTTCATCAATTAAATATGGCGATTCAAGTCTTATAACATCCTGTTATACCAAATACTATGGTCTAAAAAGTTATCTGCTCAAAGGTGTTTTAAGCTCCAGGAAAGGTAAACTTAATAAAGGGATGTTTCAGACTTTCAGTTTAATATCTTTAATTTCTAATCATAAAAAAAAAGAAGGTTTAAACTTTATTAATGAGGCTAGGATAAGGAAACCAATTAAATCAATTCATACATCTATATATAAAAGTACTGTTGTGATTTTTTTATCGGAAGTTTTAAGAAGTGTCCTTAAAGAAGAAAAAGAAAAGAATGAAGAATTATATAACTTTTTGGAAATAATGATACTATGGCTAGATAATAAAAATTTCAATTCGAATTTTCATT
>CEOF01052941.1_pt1 | contig 36515 bp, 32 predicted proteins | sample 361311 | NCBI WGS metagenome assembly CEOF01 (sample SAMEA2619667, study PRJEB7988) | marine metagenome | biome: marine biome (ENVO:00000447); feature: surface water layer (ENVO:00002042); material: "saline water (ENVO:00002010), including plankton (ENVO:xxxxxxxx)" | depth 5 m
GATCTTGGAGCTGATGTACGTTGGGCAAGTTGTAATATTTTTTCAACGCAGGATGAAGCAGCAGCTGCAATTGCAAAAACTAAAACTCCAGTATTTGCATGGAAAGGAGAAACCCTTGAAGAGTATTGGGATTGTACATTACAGGCATTAACATTCAAAAATAACTTAGGTCCAAATCTTATTGTAGATGATGGTGGTGATGCAACATTATTAATTCATAAAGGATATGAATTAGAAAACTATTTTAACAAACATAAAAAACTTCCAAAAATTACTACAAATGTTGAAGAAGAAATTGTAATTGAAAAACTTTTAAGAAAAGTACATAAAAAAAATCCAAATCATTGGCATAGTATTGTACCAGATATTGTAGGAGTTTCAGAAGAAACTACTACAGGAGTGGCACGGTTAGAACAGATGGTTGAAGATGCTTCATTGCTGTTTCCAGCATTTAATGTAAATGATGCAGCAACTAAATCAAAATTTGACAATCTTTATGGTTGTAGAGAATCTTTAGCAGATGGTATTAAGCGCTCAACTGAAATAATGCTTGCAGGCAAGACTGTGGTTGTTTGTGGGTATGGAGATGTTGGTAAAGGTTCAGCACAATCTATGAAGTCGTATGGTTGCAAGGTTATTGTAACTGAAATTGATCCAATATGTGCACTTCAAGCAGCAATGGAAGGATTTGAAGTAAGAAGATTAGAAGATGTTTTAAATAGAGGAAATATTTTTGTAACAACTACAGGCAATAAAGATATAATCACATTAAAACATATTAAAAAAATGAAGGATCAAGCTATTATTTGTAATATTGGACATTTTGATAATGAAATTCAAGTAGATGCATTAAATAAATCAGATGCTAAACGAAATCAGATAAAACCTCAGCTTGATAGATATACCTTTAAAAATGGAAAACAAATATTTTTATTAGCTGAAGGTAGACTTGTAAACTTGGGATGTGCAACTGGTCACGCAAGCTTTGTTATGTCTACTTCATTTTCAAATCAAGTTCTAGCTCAAGTTTTTTTAGCAAAAAATAAACCTGTTACAGGCATTTATGATTTACCAAGAAAACTAGATGAAGAAGTTGCAAGAATTCATCTTAAACACTTAGATGCTGACTTGACAAAATTGACTAAAGATCAAGCAGATTATATTGGAGTCAATATAAACGGTCCATTCAAAAAAGATGAATATCGATATTAAGTATTAATTGAGCTTAGAATTTTATTTAGTTCAACTAAATTATCATTTTGAATATGGGTTTTTATCTGATTAATCTTTTCTTCCAATTTGTCAATTTTTCTGCTTTCAGTAGCTAGCATAATCTGAGGATTATCAGTTTTATCTATCGGACTTTCACTTAAAATTTCATGCATTTTTTCACCTTTTTGTAAACCAGTAATTTTAATACCTATATCTCCATTTGGATTTAATTCATTTTTAATAGTATTTCCACTTAAATGAATCATTCGCTTAGCAATATCAATAATTTTAATTGGAGTACCCATATCTAATACAAAAACTTCTCCACCTCTACCCATCTGTGAAGCTTTAATTACTAATTTAACAGCTTCATCAATTGACATAAAAAATCTATCAACGTTAGGGTCGGTCAATGTTAAGTCCTCTCCGTTTTCGATCTGTTCTTTGAAAATTTGAATAACAGATCCTGATGAATTAAAAACATTACCGAATCTCACTGAAAGGAATGCAGAATTTTTATTTTTCTTATTAAAGTATTCAACAATTAATTCACAGAATTTTTTTGTTTTCCCCATAACCGTTGTAGGTGTAGCAGCTTTATCAGTACTAATCATAACAAACTTATCAATTCCATTATTATCACATGCTGATAAAAGGTTGTATGTACCAATAATATTATTGACTATTGCAGATTTAATTTCGCTTTCAAGTATATTTACATGCTTATATGCTGCAGCGTGATAGACTGTATTTATTTTATATTCCCTGGTTATAGATTTTATGGCATTATAGTCTGAAATATTTATTAACCTTGGAATAATTTCTATATTACTATTGATTTTTTTTAATCTTGAAATAATTTTAAATAATGCAATTTCTGAATTATCAATCAAAATTAGCTTACTTGGCTTTTCTTTTACGACTTGCTTAGATAAAATACTTCCAATAGATCCACCAGCTCCTGTAACCATAACTACTTTATCTGTTATAATAGTTTCAAAATTTTCACTATCATCAACTTTTTCATTCACCTCTCTTGCAATGAAATCTTCAAGAGATAGATGTTTTAAATCTGAAAAATTATCTTTTTTAGTAATTATATCATTCATATCAGGAATCTTAAATACTTTAATTGGAAAGGAAATGATTTGATTAAATAAATTTTCATCTAAATTCTTTATATTATTATTACTGATAATAAATAATTTTCTAATATTAAATTTTTCAACTAATGTAGAAAAATCTTCAACTCCATAAATTTTAATATTATCAATATATCTCCCCTTATTTTTTTTCTGGAGATTAATAATACCAACTAAATCAAAATTTTTCGACGAAGAGGCAAGGCTAATTGCTTCACTAATATTTTTATAGTCAGTATATAAAATTATTTTTTCTTTAGGGTTTTTATTTTGGTATAGAAGAAAATTTGCAATTACTCTGGAAAGTAGTATTAGAAAAAAAACTAAAAAACCGCTTGTGAAAATAATTTTTGACAGGGTTACATTTAAAATAAAATAAACTATGATAGAGTAAATACTATAAGTAGATATAATAAGAATCATAGAATTAGAAATAAACTTAAGACCAATATTACCTATAACATTATCGTGCAAACCCCTGTAAAAAAAAATTATTCCAGTAAGTGATACTATAATTAATGCTAAATATATTGGGAAATAACTAATCCCAAATAATATTGAACATAATATAATTGCAATAAAGCTTAAAAATATATCGGTACAAATTAAAATTAATCTTTTATAAAGCTTACTTTGGTCCTTTAAAAATTTTACTAAATGATTATTTAACATAATTAGTTTTTTATATCTTTAGCTGAAATTACTTTAAGAATTGTTTTATATATTATCTTAATATTTAAAAATACGTTTTTATTCTCAATATAATATTTGTCTAACATTACCTTATCTTGTAAAGATAAAGAGTCTCTACCATTTACTTGAGCCCAACCTGTAATACCTGGCTTTATTTCATTTATACCATATTTATCTCTCATCTCAACAAGATCATATTGATTAAATAAAGATGGCCTAGGGCCAATGAAATTTATATGACCTAATAAAATATTAAACAATTGAGGTAGTTCGTCAATACTATATTTTCTTAAAAAATGACCTGACTTTAAAATTTGATCATTTTGGTTTTTAATTAAATGTGTAGCAATATCAGCTGTATCCTTTTTCATTGTTCTAAATTTAAAAATATTAAAAAATACTTTATTTTTTCCGACTCTTTTTTGTTTGAAAAAAATGGGTAAACCATCATCTAAAAAGATTACAATTGCAACAACTAAAAAAAGGGGTATTAACAATAAAAAAATAAGTAATGATATGAATTTTGATAGCATAAGATATATTGTTTGTTTTTATAAAATAATTTTTTAATTAGATATAAGTTTAATAATATATTATCAAACATTGTGAAAAAAATTGCTAAACATATCCTAGTTATATCTCCATTATTTGAACCTGAAGTTAACAGAGTAAATGATTTGGTTGACCATTTAATAAAGAGTGGGAAAAAAATTACAGTAATGTGCCCTATACCAAATTATCCTAAAGGTAAATATTTTGATGGTTATAGTTTTTTTAAAAAAAGAAATGAAATAAAAGGTAATCTCAGAATTGTAAGAGTTATGATTTGGCCAAGATTTAATGGCTCAAAAATTAATTTATTTCTTAACTATTTATCGTTTATTTTATTTAGTGTAGTTCCAGCAATCAAATTATCTTTTAGTAAAATTGATATGGTTTTTGTGAATCAAGTATCACCAATTACAATTGCAATGCCAGGAATAATTGTTAAAAAACTTAGAAATATCCCATTAATTATGTGGGTTACAGATTTATGGCCTGAAAGTGTAAAAGATGCAGGTAATCTTAAGTCCAATTTTATTCCAAACATTATTCTGCCCATTGTTAAATACATTTATAATAGTTGTGATAAAATATTAGTTTCATCAAAAGCATTTATAGATTCAGTGCGTGAAAAAACAACTTTAGATAAAGAAATTATTTACATGCCTCAATGGGGTGAATCAACTTTTTCAGATCAAGAAATAATTGATTATAAAAATAAAGATTTTGAAAAAATTAAAGATTTTAAAGTATTATTTGCTGGTAACATTGGTGTTGCTCAGGATTTTGAATCCATAATTAAAGCAATGAATGAAATTAGAGATTTTCCAATACACTTAGTTGTGTTAGGTGATGGAAGAGCTAAAGAAGAGTCATTGAAAAAAATTAATAAGTTAAAATTAGAATCAAAGGTAACATTTTTAGGTTCATTTCCTTTAGAATATATGCCATATTTTTTTAACAAATCTGATGCTTTACTAATTAGCTTGAAAAAAAGTGAAGTATTTTCAAAAACAATTCCAGCTAAAACTCAATCATATATGGCGTTTGGAAAACCTATTTTAACAAATGCTGACGGAGAAGTTTCAAGAATAATTGAGGAATCGAACAGTGGACTTACTGCAGATTCAGGAAACTATAAATTGCTTGCCAAAAATATGTTGAAACTTAGTAAAATGTCACAGAACCAAATTAAAGAAATGACTTCAGAATGTAAAAAGTATTATAAGCTAAATTTTGAGAGATCGAAAATTATTAATGATTTTGAAAAAATCATTTACCATATTAATTAGGATTTATTTTAGTTAATTACAACATATGCACTTGATATTAATTAGACATGGACAAAGCCAATGGAATCTTGAAAACAGATTTACTGGCTGGAAAGATATTCCTTTAACAGATACAGGAATTGAAGAAGCTAAGTTTTCTGGTGAGCAGCTATTGAAGCATAGAATATCAATTGATACATTCTATACTTCATTACTTGAAAGAGCTACACATACAGCTGATATTATTGCTGATATTATAGGTTTCAGTAAAAATAATATCAAATATGAGTGGAAATTAAATGAAAGACATTATGGAGCACTCCAAGGATTAAATAAATCTGAAACTGCGTTAAAATATGGAGAAGATCAGGTACAGATTTGGAGAAGAAGTTTTGATATATCACCTCCATTATTATCCAACGATGATGAAAGACATCCAAAGTTTAATAAAAAATTTAAAGATATTTCAAATCTTCCTCTTGGTGAAAGTTTAAAAAATGTTATTGAAAGATTAATGCCATTCTGGGAAGATTATTTTGAAAAAATTAAAAATAATCAAGGAAATCACCTTATAGTTGCACATAGTAATTCATTAAGAGCTATAATTAAAATTTTAGATAAATTGTCAGAAAAAGAAATTGTTTCAGTCAACATACCTACTGGAGTTCCATTAGTTTATAAATTTGATTTAGACTTTAAAATTATTGAAAAAAAATACTTAATTGATGAGGAAACTTTGAAAAAAAAACAAGAAATAGTGGCAAATCAAGGAAAAGTAAAGTGAATTTAGATTTTTCAAAAATTAAAGTATTATTAATTGGTGATTTTATGATAGATCACTATATCATAGGCTCATCTAATAGAATGTCTCCAGAAGCGCATGTTCCTGTTGTTATTCCAGAAAAAGAATACTCCATACCAGGAGGGGCAGGTAATGTAGCGATGAATCTTAGTGCGCTTGGGTCAGATGTTACATGTTTAGGGGTGGTAGGTGAAGATAGTTTTGGAAATAAACTTATTAAAATTTTAAAAGATAATAATGTCAACACAAAATATATTGAAAAGATTAAAAACTATCACACTACATTAAAAAAGAGGATTTATTGTAATGGTACTCAAGTTGCAAGAATAGATAAGGAAAAGTTGATTGATTGGTCGCCAAATCAATTAGATAGTTTGGATTATACAGATTATGATGTAATTATTTTGTCAGATTACAGCAAAGGGGTTCTAATAAGACCATGGTTTGTCAAACCAAAGGAAATTGATGTTGTGCTAGATCCAAAAAATAAAAGGTGGGAGCACTTATTTATACATTCTAATATAATCACACCAAATTTAAATGAACTAAAAGAATTAACAGACATAGATATTATTGATGACAATTCTATTTTAAAAGCATGCAATAAATTAATTACAGAATATGATTTTGATTATGTAATAGCAAAAAAAGGAGATAAAGGGATGACTATTGTTGGTAAAAACAATTCTGAAATACATGTTGATCCTCATCTTGTTAATAGCCCAGATGTTACAGGTGCTGGAGATACAGTTATTGCTGCTTTGTCACTTGGTTATGCTAAAACTAATAATATTAAGATTTCGGCTGAGTTTGCTAATACAGCTGCTGCATTTGTTGTGGGGAAAACCGGTACTGCCACAGTTACAATTGATGAAATAAATAATTATATTAATCAAAATGAATAATTTTGTAGAAAAAAGCATTGATGCACATTTGGATGTAGTTAAGTCGTTAAGGAACTTTCATAATCAAATTGGAAACATTTATGATATTGCGTTTGCATTAATTGAGGCTATTGAGAATGGTTCCACAATTTTTTGGTGTGGAAATGGAGGAAGTGCTTCTCAAGCAAATCATTTATCTGCTGAACTAGTTGGTGGAATGAAAAAAGATAAAATTAATCCTTTTAAATCAATTTGTCTAAATACCGATAGTGCTTTTATAACTGCATGGTCAAATGATGATAAATTTGAAAATATCTTTAAAAGACAACTACAAGCAAATGCTTCGGAAGGTGATATTTTAATTGGATTATCTACTAGTGGGAACTCTAAAAATGTGATTGAAGCAGCTACCTATGCAAACTCAGCAGGCATAAAAGTCATATCATTTACAGGTAATAAAGGTGGACATTTAAGAAAAATTTCTGGATTTAATGTAAATATAGAATCGAACAGTACACCAAGAATTCAAGAGGTTCATATTTTAATTGGTCATATAATTTGTGATTTGGTTGAAGAACATTATATGTCGTAAATCAGTTTAAATCCTAGATTTTTTTCCTTCTCTCCGTTTAAGAATATTTGAAGAAAAATTTTGTCGAACTTTCTTCCAACATTAACAGAATATTTTATATCATCTCTAACATCAATTCTTCTAGATAAGAGCATCTTCAATTGTAACTTATCCTCTTTAAATGTTTTCATACCTAAATGGATTACTTCCAATGGATTAGGGTTTAAGTTATTTATGAATGGGTTCCCTATGACTTTTCCGCTATAACTCCAACCTAATGAATATTCAAAATGATTATAGTAAGCATCATTTACATATGGTGGATCTCTATCTTGATTAGAAGTATTTAAATATTCAATCAAATAATTAGTTTTTGAAACTTGATCAATAAATTCAAAACCCCATAATCCATCAATTCTATTTGCAAATCTCAATCCGCTAGTATCTTCAAAAAAATGTTGATAATAAACCTTCAATGAATTGTTTTTGCTATTTTTAATTATATAAAAGTCCCATATACCTAAATGGTTTCCTAATGCATTTGAATGTGGTTGTCCATCTTGCAGTTTGTCATCAGCACTAATAATAATTTTTAAGAAATCATTAAACTTATTTGGAAACTTTCCATTACTATAAGTAGCTCCAGCCCAAATAGCCTCATGTACTAAACCAATACCAAATTCAAGCCTATGTTTTCTTTTTAAATAAATAAACTTTTCATGGACAAATGGTGCTTTTTTGTAAATACTATTTGAATCAAGAATGGCATGAGAAATACCATAATCAAATCTTAGTTTTGAATTACTTTTTGGTGAAAATTTTCCCATTAGCCCTACTTTTGGCATTGGGAGAGCATTAATACTTATTAACATAGATCCAGATGAAATATCATCACTTAAATACTTACTAAAATCTCTATAATACCTACCTAACTTTAAATTATAGTTCTTACTTATTTTAATATCAATGAATGATTCTCCTATAATCAATTCATTATTATTGAAGTATGTGGTTGAAAATAAATTATAACTGTTGAATTGCTTTTTATAAAAAATGGAAAAATATGAATCATTAGACTTTATGCCATTATTATTTTTTTCAGACCACCAACTTATTTTTTCAAATTCATTTACTTGAAATTCAATCCTATTATTTTCTTGTCCAACTACAAGAGTAAAAAAGACTAAAAATATGAGATTATTTTTCATCTACATGTCGACGAGAATCGGTTTTACGTAAAATTTCCAATCCATAACTTCAATTTGAGAATGTTTAGAAATTTCAAAAGATTGATATTCTTTTGTAGGTAAAACTCTTAATTCTTTACCATTTACAAGTAAATCTAAAGGCATTGAAAAATTTTCATTAACATTATTCCATCTATAATAAAAATTATCATTAGTTTGATAGTACTCAAGCTCTGGCTGATTGGGAGAATAAAAATATTGTTGAGCGAAATACCAATAATCAATTCCGGTTTTTTCTAACACTTTGTCAAAAAAATCGTTTGTATTAGCAAAACCTTTTGCATGCTCTGTCATAAATTCATATAAAATTTCGAACCAAACCTTATCATTATTAATAGCGCTCCTTAAAGTGTGCATAACCCATGCACCTTTCATATATGTATCACCGTGAAGTGCCCAATGATTTTCATTTTCTCTGCCAACGATAGGTATTTGATTTGCAATTCTATTTTTTAATGTATTTAAATAATGAACTCCGACTTCATAGCTATCGAACTTATCTTCAAAATATATTGACTCAGAATATACTTGTAATCCTTCATGAATCCAGATATGTGTTGGGTCAGAAGCAGTAACGCTATTACCAAACCATTCATGACCTGTCTCGTGAATTATCAAAGGATCTATAACTCCATACATTGGCCAGCTTTTACTTCTTACTCCATTATAAAGACTAAATCCATTACCATATGTAACAGCTGACTGATGTTCCATACCAAGATATGGTACTTCTATGAGTTTGTATCCATCATCATACCATTGATAGTCTCCAAAATATTTTTCATAAAAACGTATAACCTCTTTAGATTGCTTAAAATAATTTGATGCTAAATCTGCGTTATAGTCTAAAACATAGTGATTCATAAAATGGATAGTATCATCTTTTATAAATGTATCTTGCACTGTTACATAATTTCCTATCTGGACCGAAATGTTGTAATTGTTTATAGGATTTGATACAAACCATTCATAAGTAGTTTTATCATTATTACTATAAGTATTAATTAAATTTCCATTCCCAACAGCTACAACATTAGAAGGAACAGTAAATGACATTTTAACACTATCTCCTTCTGCAGTAATATGGTCTTTGTTAGGCCACCAAATTCTTGCTCCTTCTCCTTCACAAGAAACAGCTATCCAATCTCTTCCCTCTTTATCTTTAGACCAGGTAAATCCTCCTGCCCATGGAGGATTATCTGCATTTTGAGGAATTCCTTTATAAAAAACAGTAAATTCAAAAATATTTTCTTTTTCTATTTTTGATGGGAAATAAATTAGTATTGAGTCTAATTCTCTTTCATATGATAATTCTTCATTTCTGTAAGTTATACTTTTTACTTCTAGATCCTCAGCTAAATCAACTTGAAGTTTATCTAAATCATCGATACTCATTGCTTTTATAGTAACAAAACCATCAATTGATTTTTTATCTAAATCAAAATCTATATTTATATCATAGTAAGATACTCTGTATGATGAACGATTTTCATTAAGATTGCCGATTAAATAATTATTTCTTGTTAATTCAGGTAAATCGTATTGTGAGCCATGAGGTCTATAATCTTCATTTTGAGTATTATCATTGGTAGCAAAAATTACCACAAGAATGATAAATAATATTAAAGCATATATTTTATTCATTTCTACTTTCTCCTAATTGATAAGTGATCAAAAACCGCTAAGTTATTTTCAAAAGAAAAATGATGGGTTCCAGTAATATCTTTGTAAAAATTAGGTGCAACCTGAAATAATTTTACTTCTTCAAAATCCTCGGTTGTAAGTTTTGTTATTTTTGTCACTCCAAAACTCTTGCCATATGTTTCAAAATCATGTGTTTGATAAACTCGATATAAAATATTATCTTGGTTTAATATTTTACCGCCATTTCTTGCATAGTTAGAATCAAAAATTACCGGATTATCCTTATGTCTTTTCCATTCGCTATATAAGCTATCAGCATAATATATGTGTAATTCTGAATCATGCTCATCTCCCACGTATTTACTTAAATCAGATGAGTCTATATTTGTAAAAAGCCACCATTTTTCATTATGATAGAAGATGTTTGTATCTCCTGCACATACATTTTTAATTAGAACTTTTTCAAATTCCCACTTCATTGGGTATTCTTTACACTTATAAAGTCTTATATCATTATTTTTATGTGATTCTGGACACATGTATAAATTATTTTCATGTTCAAATACATATGGATATGATAAATGAAAACTCTCTTCTAATACAGTCCCAAGAAGTTCATAAGATTTATCAGAATTAATCTCTAATGCTGAAATACTAGCTTTATTTTTGATAAAATTATAATCTTCAAAAAATATAATGTTACGATTATTAAATTTTGAAGCGAAAGGATCAGCAAAAAAATGATTTTTGGAATTTTTGACCTTAAATGATTTTCTTAAAACAATATTATCCCATTTTTCAACAAATTGATATGATATACCCCATACTAATTTTTTAAATGTAATTTTTATCCAAATTTTCTTTAATACAATCATTAGTGATTGAAAAATATATCTTATCTGATTTGATATAGAAGGAACTGTAAACAATTGATTAAAATAAGGTTTTTGAATATACTTTTTTTGAGAAAATTTATCATCATTCAATTTCATTAATTCACGATGAAGAAAATAATTTGCTTTAATACATATTCTTGCCCAATTCAGTAAATAAAAATAGGTAGTTCTTATGCTACCTTTAAAAATAACTTTACCTCCATCTAATTCCTCACTGAGTTTTTGAATTATGAATCCAGTAGAAGGCTGCTTATAGAATACTTCCCAAAAACCTGGAGGTCCTCCTCGATTTATATCATTATCTGCATGATGAAATGATAGAATACCTTTAGAACAAACATTTAATATTTTACCTTTGAGAATTCCACTTCCACCCCTTACCAATACATCAATTTTCAAATCCTTAATTTTATTAATATCTTTATCACCAAATCTGTATATAATGCCACTCTTGGATATTTTGGGATAAACATCTATCACTTTGCAATCAATTGAGTTGATATCTTTTGTTTTAAAAATTATTCCAAGATTATAAAATTTAATTAAGGCAAACTTTTCGATTTTTTTAATAAATGAAAAGAATATAGATTCAATAAATTTTTTAAAGCCTCTTCGAGAAATATAATCTATAAGCTTTGATATAATATTTTTTGGAGAATTCTTATTATGTTGTACAAATATAGCAACAAATTCATATTTATCTTGATCGAGACTTTTTTCAATTAAATCATAGATCAAATATGGAACAGGACCAGAATCTATAATAATTCCCGCTCTAATTTTATTGCTTTTCATAATAAGTAGATGTTTGTACTAAGTTTTTAGCGAAGATTATAAAATAAAGCATTATAGCAAAAAGAGCCCACAATAAAATAGCAAATGCCTCTTTAATTAAAAATAAAATATAAACTACTGCGAGATATATTAACCATTTAACTAGATTATTCTGTTGCCAAATTTTCATTAATAAGTTCATATCAAAATCTATTTTCGTTAATAATTTTTAGTAAATTTTTTACAATTATTTTCCAACCATATAATTTAGAAATTTCTCTGGAGTTCAGACTCATTTTTTTTATATGAGGTGGATTATCAATTAATTTTTGAATTAATTTAGCTAATTTTGCATCATTTCCTGCTGGAAAAGTAAAACCATTTAAATCTTCTTTAATACAATCTTTTGCACCAACATTATCAGATAAAATAACAGGTAATCCAGAAGCCATTGCTTCGAGAACAACTAAACCAAAAGACTCATGAATTGATGGTAAAATAAAAACAGAAGATTTTTGATAATTTTTAACCGGGGAACCAGCATAACCATGAACTACTTTAATGCCATTTTTATTTAATTTTTCCTCAAATATTTCTAAAGTACTTTCAAAATTTTTTGCAATTGCTCCATTTAAAATTATATTTATTTTTCTAGAAGATTTTATTTGCAAACATGCTTTTAATAAAATATGACATCCTTTTTCAAAATTTACATTACCAACAAAAAGGATATTAAAATCTGAATTTTTCTGAACTGAATTTTTAGGTTGATATTTTTCTAAATCTACGCCTAGACCACAATTAATTAATTTATCTTTTTCAATTTTGTTTGAAATATATGAATCACTAACTAGGGATGAAATTGACCAAACCTTATCGACAATATCAATTTCTAATAATTGCCTCTCTATTCTCTCTTTCAAAATTGGTGGTTTAGTAATACCTATTTTTTTGTATTCATCACTTAAAAACTTGTTATGTGTTTTTGGGTGCATCCACTGTGAATGAAGTATTGATTTTCCTCCTAGGGCATTTACTGCTTTAAATGATAAGTAAGACATTCCACTTCTACCAATTATTATTGTCTGTTTATCTACTTTGATGATTCCCTTTTTTATTAATGCTTCATTCTTTTTATCATAATATATAAACTCATTATGTAACTGTTTACTAATGCTTTCACCAAAAATGTCTCTTTTTATTTTATTATATACCCTGATAAGAAGTTCAATAAGATCGCTGCTACCAATATTATGGTATTCACAAAAATTTATGTTTTGCTTTCCTCTCCCTACCCAAGTTACTTCATATCCTAATTCTTTTAAATTGCATACTAATTGCATATCTGTAGATTTTGTTGCGCCAAGTCTATTTAAATTGTGAGATCCTGAGAAAATCAAAAAATTATATTTTTTATTTTTTAGAGTTTTACCAACGTCTTCTTTCCCATCTATAGATATATTTCTATTATATTGCTCTAAAATTATTTCTATATCTTTTTTGTAGTTAATAAATAATAAAAATAATAAAAAGCTTAGTGCCAATAGCTTGTATAACAATTCATTTTCAAAAAAATAATTAGTAATTAAAAGACAAATTAGACTAACAGATATTAAAAATATTATCTTTCTGAAATAAAAAATGTATCCACGATTGATTAATTTTTTAACATAAAAGTTGTATGTATAAAAGACAGATATATTGCCCACTATAAATACAGCAATTGCTGCACCAATGTTATCGTAATAATATGTCAGTAGGAATGTAAGTGGTATCATTAATAAAATGTTTATTATGGCAACTTCCATATCTACCTTAGTATTGCTGTGAGCATGAAGTAGTGGACCTACATTACTTGATACTGCTTTAAATAAAACTACCACAGAAAATACTTGAAGTAGTATTGATGATGGCAACCACTTTTCACCATATACTAAAACTATGATTTCCTGACTAAAAAATAAGATTATAAAAACAGGTACAAAATAAATTAAAGATGTTATGGATGAGACTAAATCAAATAGTTTAATTTGATCCTTAAAATTATTTATTTTTGTTAATGTAGGATAAAGAACTTTATTAATACCTGTTCTAATAAAAAATAAATAATGGCTAATTTGGTATGCCAACCAATAAAACCCTAAAGCTTGTTCCGTTAGTAATAAATCAACAATATAATAATCAACATTTCCAGATATGAAAACAAGAACACCACTCACTAGAAGTGGATAACCAAAAGATAGTGAATCTTTTAAAATGCTATGGTCAATTTCTAGTTTTGGTTTAATTGGTGAAAGAAACCATATAAAAACAGTTTCTATGAAAGAGGCAGAAAGCTTCCAAACAATTAAACCCCATATTCCATAATTATTATAAGCCATTAAAACACCAACTATGCCTCCAATTAAGTTTGATATTAACATTGGTATATTCGCTTTAATAAATGATAAATCTTTCTCAAATAAAGCTCTTGGTTTGGCAAAAGGTTGGTAAAAAATAATTAAAGAAAAAAGTTGTATATATTGAGTTAAATGCTCTTTATTCACAAAAGTTAATATTGTCGGTAAAATAAAAATAGAAAATAGAACTAAAAAAAGAGACCATAATAATTCAAAAGTAAAAACTGTATTTAAAGCCTTATCAATTTTATCTTGATGTTTAATAATATATTTATCGCCGTTTACGTTTCCTAAATGAGTTATAAACATTACAATTAAGCTAACAAAAGCAAATATACCGAAGTCGGCAGGCTCTAAAATTCTTGCAAAACTCACCTGTATGGCAAACAAAACAAAAACCTGTAATAAAGATATTACCCCAACAGTAATTCCATTTGAAATAAGACTTTTAATCATATTATTAGTAGTCGATAAATTCGTTCAATTTGTCATAATAATGCATTGCATTATCATATATTAGTTTATAATCATTAGATAGACTAATATTCTTATCTTTAAAAGCATGAAATTTGTTTGAATTAATAATATTACCATACCAATGTTCAGCCCAAATTCCATCAGAAAAATGTTTACCTTTTTCCCAACTTAACATTCTATCTTGAAATTCGATTTTAAGATGTGAACACCATATTTTTAATAATTTTTGGGGATTTTTTAAAAGATCTCTTGAATCAATAACTATAAAATTTTTATTTTTTTTTAATAAATATTGTAGGAGACTCAGCTGCTGAGGATATCCTAATTCTTCCACATTATTTAATTCATTTTTTTTAATATATGAAGAAATCACATATTTAGGATCTCTGATTAAGAAGCAATTTTTAAAATTTGTAATCCACTGAATATTTTCTAAATCTACTACATGGTGAGCCATATGTTTTTGATACCAAATTTTTTTTAGATTTGGATTTTCTTTATTAATACTTTTCACAATATCATTATATCTATGTGGATAACGATTGATGATTTGCTTGTACATGGGATGTTTGAGCTTCTTTTTCCTTAAATAATACGCATAAAAAGGTTCATCTATAACGGCTGTATCGTTCCTTGAGGACCATGACCTCATTAAAGCTGTAGAAATATTTCTAGGACCGGACCAACAAGCTATTTTCATATCAATTTATATATTCGATTATGCTTTCTTCATACAATAACCTGATATGATTAACTAATGATTTTGGATTTATGGAATCCAATTTACGATTTTCTAAAAATGAAACAGGTATTATTCCAGCAAAAGTTCCGGTTACAAATGCTTCATTACAATTTTTTATATCTTCAAAATTAAAATCTACTTGAGCACATTCAATACTATTTTTCTTACATATATTTATTGCTTTAGACCTTGTTATTCCGTTTAAACAATATTTTCCGGTTGATGTAATAACTTTATTATTTTTAATAAAAAAAAGATTTGTTGAATTACATGTACTAATATTACCATTTATGTCGTTCATGATACCCTCATCATACCCTAAATTGTTTGCTTCAATGCTCCCTAAAATACAATTAAGCTTACTTAATGTATTTAACTGAGGGCTTAAAATTTCACTACTTGGTCTTTTTACATCAACTCTGCCAATTTTAATCCCATTTTTATAAATCGTTGGATTGGTTTTTTTATATTCTGGTATAATAACTAAATTAATTGGTCCAACATTTGCATTAGGGTTTTGATATGGAGTTATTTTGTCTCCTCTAGATATAATTAAACGAATATGAACATCATTTGTCATTTTATTTTTATCTAAAACTTTTTGAATTTCATCAATAATCTCCTGTTTTGATAAATTGATATTTAAAGATATACCTTTTGCGCTTGAAAAAAGTCTTTCTATGTGATCATTGATAAAAACTAATTTTGAATGGTGTAATCTTATACCTTCCCAAACTCCATCACCTAAAAGAAAACCACTATCGAAAACTGAAATCTTTGCTTCACTTCTTCTAAAAAGATTTCCATTAATATTTATAAAAATATTTTCATTTTTTGTATTTGGTATGTAAGAATGACTGCTCATTTGTGGGCCCACAGGGACTTGAACCCCGAACCTGCGGATTATGAGTCCGTTGCTCTAACCAATTGAGCTATGGGCCCTAAAATTATTTTTATTTATTAAATAATTTTTTTCTTATTTCAGTTGCTGAAATTTTTCCAACTTCAGATGGAGGAATATGCTCGATAATATCATATCCAACTCCTCTTCCATAATTCACTGATTCAATATCTGGAATAACAATTACTTTAATTCTTTTAGATTTAATGTAATCACTAAGAACATTTTCAATATTTTTCTTTACTTCCAATGGATCATAAGGATTTTTATCATCCTTACTTACTTCTCTTACGCAAATCAAGACATTTTTACCTTCATTTAATCTTTGATCAATTAGCCACCTATGGCCATCATGCCACGGTTGCCATCTTCCTATAAACATTGAATACTTCATTTATACTTTCCTCAATAGTTAATTTACCTGTATCTATTGCCAAATGATTAGGGTCTGTTGGAACTTCGTAGTCTTTAGCAAAGAAATGTTCTCTTCCTCTTTTATCTTCTGTGTGTAAGTATACCTCCAGAAAACGAAACTCATCTTTTAACTCATCTCTTAAAAATCTATATGGCGCAACTATCGATACAATGCAAATATATTTTTTGTTAGCCAGAAATCGAATTATAGATATTGCTGTAGAAATATTTTTTATTCTTCCTTCTTTTGAATAATCTTTATTTTTATTAATACTTCTTAAATCATCACCATCTAAGTTTACAATTTTGATTTGAGAATTTTCATTTTGAAGCAATTTAATAAAAGCATTTGCAAGAGTTGTTTTCCCACTACCCGGCTGACCTGTAAACCAAACTATCATTAATCGCTTTGAGATTTTAAAAGAAATAGCTCATTTTTTCTCAAAAAGGCTTCGAAAGATATAAAAACTGTTGAAAACAAAAATAATAATACAATTATACTTTCTAAATATGCTCTACCAGCTTTGTAAGCTATTATATAAGGAGAGTCTAAAAGAAATACTGTAGATGTGTTATCTTTTTCATTTATTTTCGCAATTTCAAGCTGATCAGATAATGTTATATATAGTTGGTCATATAAATCAATATCCCTTTGAAGTCTTTCTCTTTGCAACTTTAAATTAGGTGAGCTAGCTAAATTTTTATTACTTTCAAGAAAAAGCAATAGGTTATTTTCTGCGTTACTCAAACTGTCTTTTGCTTGATTAAGTCTTTCAGATACAAAATTCTTTTTTTCGACAGCTTTTACATTTGTAATATTATTTGAATATTTTACAATCGAATTATACATGTTTTGAGCTATCTGTTGTGATAAAGAATCATTTTTTCTTACTGTAACAGTTAATGAATGCAAGGAAGTAATGGGATCTTCAATATGAATTATGCTTGCTTTTAAAACTTCTTTAGCCATCAGCAATTTTTTGGTTTCAATGGATAAATTATTATTCAAACTTATTCTTCTGTTAATTTTTTTAAATGTTGAAATTGGATTAACAGATAAAACATCATTATATGCAATGCCCCAATAATCAACTAGAGTGCTCATTTCTCCATCAATATTATATTTTTGGATGACTACATCTTCTAAAAATTTATCTGAGTTAATATATTCTGAAACAGAAAATCCTAAATAAAGACGTTGTTCAAATTTATCACCTGTAAAACTTCTAATAAAACTTAGAGCGCCAGATTGAGAAGATTCGTTATAATTCGTATAAAAAGAAACTTTTGATGTGTAAGCAGGAGTTTTTAAAAAAAAGTAATAAATGCTAAAAAATAGAATAAGCAAAGTTAAAAGCTTAGAATATTTTTTTAATGATACTAAGATAAAAAAAAATAAATTTTTTAAATCAATATAATCTCCTCTAAAAATTGGGTTCAATTTATTTAACCTCTTTTAATCATTATTATCAATTAAAATTAAAATAGCTGCGATGTTTGCCAAGGTAGTAGATAGGTCGCTCACAAAACTTGTAATATCAAATTCTACTGGATCAGGTTCAACAGGTACAAATATTGAATCTCCAGGAAATACTCTTTTTGCCCTTCCTCTAAATAGATCTGCACTTTCAATTTTCCCATTTGCTCTAATAACATAAGCTCTCTTTTTTAAACTATATGGTTTATATCCACCTGCTAACTCAATAGCTCTTGACATAGACATTGCACTTTCGCCAGAATGAGCTATCAATCCGGGGCTATAAACATTACCATCAACTTTCACCACATTTGTTTTAGGAAGAATGGTAATTGTATTTCCATCTGCAACTTCAAAATCTAAATCGACATTTGATACGAGCTGACTATCCTCAACTTCATTTCCTAATTCATCAATTCTTAATAAATTTTTTGTTACTGATAACGAATTAATTGAACCCATTTCGGAAACTCCGCCAGCAATTTGAATTGCTTCAGAAAGTTTTAGACCTTTTTTGAGTGGGTATGTTCCAGGTCTATTAATCTCTCCCACAATAGAAAATGTAAAGTCATTAAAAAAATTCGGATTTTCGTAAACAAATATCTTATCATTTACTTCAAGAAAAAATTTATCAGCAGCAGCATAATTAATAATAAACTCTTTACCATAAAATTGTGTTTCATCAAGCCTCAAAACTACTATATTTTCATCTATAGTTTTTCTAAAAACTGGATCTTGGAAACCGCCAGCTAAATCAAGTACACTCTTTAGGCTATTTTTCTCTTTAATTTGTGTTTCTTTAGATACATCAATCATTTTAAAAGCTGGATATTCCCCAGGTAAGACAACTCTACCCATAATAGTAACATCCGTGTCATTATCAGAAATGGGAAGTATGTTTACAGAGGCACCATTATGCAGAATAACATTTGACGACAAAGAAATATTAACTAAAAAACTTGCTCTAGCTATATCATCAGATATACGATTTTCTAAAGGTGTAATATCTTTTATAATAGCTTTATTGCTTGCAGCTGCATTTAAACCACCTGCATATTCTATTAAATTTAAAAATGAATCAGTTTCTACTAACTCATAACTTGTAGGTCTAACAATTTCTCCAGCAATACTTACCCTTTTACTAACAAATGGAATGTGAATAATATCTCCATCTAAAATTCTTATGTTTGAAAAATTATTGTTACCGTTCATGAAAAAGGTATAAAAATCAAATTTGGCATACACTTCATTGTTTCTAATTAACTCAATATTTCTAAGGGAACCGGTTTCTTTAATACCAACCTGACTTATGGCCGTAAAAATATCAGAAAAAGGATGAACCAAATTAATTCCAGGATTTTTAGCCTCCCCAGAAAAATAGACATTTACTGATTTAAGCTTTCCTAGTTCTAACATTAAATTTGTAGAACCTCCAGAGTTTTTTAACGTGGAATAAATACGAGAAAGTTCATCAACTAAAATAGATTCAGCTTCTTCGAGAGTTTTGTTGGAAATATTAATAAAACCAATATTTTCATAATATATCAACCCTTCTTTATTAATAGTAAATCTTTCTCTAGAATTTGTTTCCCCCCATAATGATAAAACAATTTCATCTCCAGGACCAAGTTTAAAATCTGAAGGAGTAGGAATATTATCGTAGAAATTTAAATCTTTCTTAAAGTAGCTATAACCAAAGAAGTTAGTATCTGGTGTAGATGAAAAATCATTAGGAATAAAGATTTCTTCCGATTTGATGCTTTCAGTGGCAGCATCCTCACTTAATAATTCTTTATTATCAACATCCGAGTATGCTTCATCTCCCAATTGACTCTTAATTATGTCAAGCTCAGCATTGCTCAACATTCTTAAATCATCTATGTTTGCTTGTCCTAAAACAAGACTAAAAAAAGACAAAAATATAATGTATTTATAGTTCATGAGCAGAATTTAGGTTCAAATAGCATATTTGCAAATCTTTTATCAAAAAGTCAGCTTTTTTGATTCTTGAACCAAACTTTATTGTCAACATATTCTTTATAACTTAAAATTATTTTTAACACTTTCCATGACACTTGGTCAACATTATAATCAGACGGGATTTTTGGTAAAATAGTTTCGTTCTGAGTAACTGCAACTTTAATAGAATTCAATATCTCTTTTTCTTTCAAAGAAGACATGATTACAGTTCCTTCATCCATTGCTTCAGATCTTTCATGAGCATATCTAATTGTTATGCCTGGAAAACCAAGCAAAGAAGACTCTTCAAAAATTGTTCCACTATCTGAAATAACACAAAAAGCGTTTTTTTGTAAAAAAACATAATCAAAAAATCCCATTGGCTTTAGGTCGATGATATTTCCCCCAAACTTAATCTTTTGCTCTTCAATTCTTTTTTTAGTTCTAGGATGAAGAGATAATATCAACTTTATACCATAGTGCTCTGTAATATGATTAAAAGAAGATACTATTTCTTTCAATTTTGATGAAGTATCAACGTTCTCTTCTCTATGAATACTTGCTAAGAAATATTTCTTCTTTTGGATTTTTAGCTCAGAAAGTATTTGTGATGCATTTATTGAATCTTTGTAAAAATCTAAAATTTCTTTTTGAGGAGAGCCAGTTTTTACTATTTGTGCCGGATGAATTCCTTCGTTTAAAAGATTATTTTTAGCCTGCTCACTATAAGGCATGTTAATATCACTAATGTGATCAACTATTTTTCTATTTATTTCTTCAGGCACTCTAAGGTCAAAACATCTATTACCAGCTTCCATATGAAAAATTGGAATCTTTCTTCTCTTTGCCATTATAGTTGATAAAGCGCTATTAGTGTCTCCTAGAACAAGAAGAGCATCTGGTGATTCTTTGGCGAAAATTTTGTCGGTTTTTTCTATAATACTAGCAATAGTTGAAGATAAATCCGTTTTTGCACTATCAAGAAAATAATCAGGTTTTCGTACTCCAAGATCTGAGAAAAAAACTTCATTCAGTTCAAAATCATAGTTCTGGCCAGTATGGATAATAATATGTTCTACAAACTCGTCTAATCTTTTCATAACCATTGATAATTTGATGATTTCAGGTCTAGTGCCAATAATTGTAATAACTTTCATTTTCTTAACCAAATTCCTTTAGTTTTTTTAATAGTTTTCTCATTTCATTGACATTGAGCATATCTGCATTATCAGAACTATATTCTATTGAATCTCTAATTTTTTTATTTCCTTTTTCGAAATATTTTTCATAATTCAAATCTCTATCATCGCTAGATATTCTAAAATAATTTCCTAAATCTTCCGCTTTATGCATTTCTTCCTTACTACACAAAACTTCAAATATTTTTTCACCATGCCTAATACCAATATTTTGAACGGGATAGTCTTTACAGTTTTTTAAATCTAGAATTGCACTTAATAGAACTTCCATTGTCGCTGTTGGTGCTTTTTGAACAAAAATATCTCCATTTTTTCCGTTCACAAAAGCATACTCTACTAAATTAACGGCATCTTCAAGAGTCATCATAAACCTTGTCATATTTTTATCAGTCAAAGTAATTGGAATTTCTTGCTCTATTTGTGAAAGCCATAATGGTATAACAGAACCTCTTGAAGACATTACATTTCCATATCTAGTTAAACAAAGGCTAGTTTCATCAGGAGCATTTCTAGATTTTGCTACAACAACTTTTTCCATCATAGCTTTAGAAATTCCCATTGCATTAATAGGATAAACAGCTTTGTCTGTACTTAAACATACTATTTTTGAAACTTTAAATTTATAAGCAGAATCTATAACATTGGATGTACCTAAAATATTGGTCTTTACTGATTCAAGCGGATGAAACTCACAAGATGGAACTTGTTTCAAAGCTGCAGCATGAAAAACATAGTCAACTCCACGCATTACATCATCAATTGAACCACGATTTCTTACATCACCTAAGTAAAATTTAATTCTATCATCTTTATAAAACTTTCTTTGGTCATCTTGTTTTTTTTCATCCCTAGAAAAAATTCGGATTTCTTTAACATTTAAATCTAAATATCTTTTAAGTACAGCATTCCCAAATGAACCTGTTCCACCTGTAATTAAAAGTGTTTTATTTTCTATTATTTTTTTCATATCAAAGGTTAGTAATTATAATTTACTAATTCATCAATCATTTTGTTCCATGATGGAACAATAATTTTAGTAAGTGATTTAATTTTTTCTGAATTTAGGCTCCTGTCACAAAAAAAATCTGTTTCCTTATTAATTGTAATATTTAATTTCATTTTATCATTAATTAGGTTTAATAGATCAAATTTAGATATTGGATCAGATGATAAATTATATAATCCATTTAACTCTTGAAAATCACGAATTATAATACCAATGATGCGTGAAAATTCCATTGTAGTTAATCCTGAATAAATTGCATTTTGAAAACCATCAATTGTTTTTCCTTCTTGTGTTTTTATCCATTCATACAATCCAGTTTTATAAAACAAAGATGGTCCTATAAAAGATGTTCTTAATGTTAACACGTTTGTACTGTTGAAAATTTCACCTTTAGCTTTACTGATGCCATAAAAATCAATTGCATCCATTTTATCTAATTCTGAATAATTCCCCTTATCTCCTCTAAAAACACAATCTGTGCTAAGATGAATCAATTTAATATTCCTTGCTTCACATTCATTTTTAAGAAAATGAGGCATATTTGAATTTATATATTCTGCTTCAGGGTTGCCTGCCACACAGGTTTCGCGATGCTTTATAACTGCGATGCAATTAATAATTAAATCTGGACAAATATTATTAATGACATTTTTTAACTTTTTTTCGTCTTTAATATCATCATTAAAAATACAATTGGGTTCTGGTAAAACTTTTGTGAAAAAATCAACACTATTTAAATCATTTTTAGATCTTAAAGTAGTAAATACTTGATGACTAGAAGATAATGTTTTACAAAGCATATGGCCAACTTCGCCAGTTCCACCTAGAATAAGAATTTTCATATTTAAAATATATCGACAAAAACTGGGGTTTCCCCACCATTTTGAACCCATTTATAAAACTCAACATAATCATTAGATAGCACATTCCATGAAAAATGTTCTTTTATATATTTTTTACCACTTATTCCCATCTCATTTATTTGATCACTTGACAGAGTGCTTGACTCATAAATGGCAGCATATAAATCATTTTCATTTGAGTTCACAAACCACCCTAAATTCTTTTCCTTCACAATACTCCATGGTGTATTTTTTGAAGTAATGACTGGCATTTCATGTGACATTGCTTCTGCTATAACTAAAGCAAAATTTTCTGACTTTGAAGGTAAAATAAAGATGTCATTATCTAAATATTTTTTACTTTTACTTTCTCCAAATACCTTATCACCAAAATGAATATTTTTTAATCCATTTTTCTTAACCAAATTTAATAAATAGTTAAAGTATTCTTGATCGTCATAATATCCACAGATCTCTAGAGAACAATTCAGTTCATTTTCTTCAACTTTTTTCCATGAATTTATAAGAATATCTAAACCTTTAATTGGATGAATTCTTCCCAAATATAAATATTTTATATTTTTTCTATTTTTAAACTTTTTATTTTCTTTAGGTATATCAATTCCTTCAGGAATAACTGCAATAGGTTGCTTAAATCCTAATTTTCTTATTTCATCTTTTTCCTTAATTGAGGTTGCATGAAAAGCATGGCAGGATGATAAAAATTTATTTTGCTTACTAAATAAACTAAATATCTTTTTTTTGATATTTGAAACTTTTAACGCTTCTGGAGAAAAACTACCTTTTGGCGAGTTTATAATCTTAACATTTTTATGTTTTAGAACTTCAAGACTGTATATATGTGGCATACGCCACACTCCATGGCTATGAATTATATCTCCTGATTTTGTTTTATCTACTAATCCGTTCTTAAAATCTTTTGAGGATAAAATAAATTTTAGAAAAGGATTAACTTTGTATTCATGTACATGAAAATTAGGCAAAAATACTAAGTTATTGTTGCCAACAACATGCATGTGGGTATTAATTTTATTTGCAGTTGCTTGACATAATGCAGGTACTGCATATGAATGACCGCTCAACTGCTTTTCAACAATATATGGTGCAATATGGTGAATAGATAATTGATTAATCATTATTTAATTATTGTGGTGGAAATCCATTCCCATATAGAAATATATTATTAACAAAATTTAAATTTGCGTATAAAAAATAAATACTCGTAATTAAAACCCCAAAATTAAATCCACCTCTATAGGGCAAACAATAATACATTGAAAAAATATACCCTATCATATTTACCCTATCTCCTCCAACTAAATAAATGGCAACAAAAAGTGGTAAAAAATAGGTTAAAGTTTGTTTTTGATCAGTTGAATAGTAAAGCGCAATTACAAAAAATATAAGCATTCTTAAAAAGTCAAAAATATCTCTATCTCCACCATATGCAAAGACTTTATAAAAAATATATGGTAAACCAGAAATTTGAGTTGTACTTGTTAGAAGAAAAGCTAAAATAATTATTGGGAGAAATAAGATAAATTGCTTTTTAAGCTGAAGTTGAAGGATAAAAGGCTTTATTTCTTTTAAAAAAATTTCAAAAACTTTTCCAAGACACATAATTAACATTTGCAAATGTGAAAAAACAGATAGGAATAAAAAGATAGGAGAAAAATTCTTCTCTTTATGATATGCAATTAGAAACAATAAGAAAAATATAAAACCAAATTTCAATCTTTCTGCTGTGAAAAGAATTACATATAAATAATAATTTGTTAATATAAAGGATGCTGTTATTAAAAAGTTTACTTTAAGAATATCAAAATATTTGATTATCAAACCTGCCAGCAATGTATTAATTAAGGATAAAAATAATACTCTATCAAATCCCAAGTTGCTTACAACCCAAACTATAATAAAATGAACAAATTCTACAGTGGTAACAATATAATTATACAAATAATATGAATCGATAATACTCAGATTTTTGATTCCAGCATAAATTGAAATATATCCATTATTATCACCTCCAGAGTAGAGACTTACTAAGTTCATTGAAATGATAAAAACAGAAATAAGTAATAGAATTCTTTTAAAATTATGGATTGAAAGTAATTTATTTTTCATGATTCACGTTTAAAATTTTTTATATCTACCTTAAAATATCTTTCAAATTTATAACATCTAATTCATCATAAAATTTTATAATATTTTTGTTATTAAGCATGAGAAAAAATCCTTTGCTTATGTTATCTTTTTTTAAATATCCATGCATGCCAGCTTTTGGAGAAATATTATTATGGAAAAAATCTGGGGTTACTTGAACTCCTTTTTTTGCCCACCAAACAATATCAGCAATTTCTGCCGACTCTGGGATACCCTCATTTTTGCAATTATTTTTGTTAATAAAATATCCTTTTTTAGAAAGCTGCTCATCACTCTTGAGTATTCTTTCAAATTTTTTCCACGTATAGTTATCTAATGAATTATTCCATAATCTTATCATTGTAGAATCAAGAAAATAATAAAAATCATTCTGTGGTTTAATATTAATATCTTTAGAAATATTATTAATTAGTTTCATTGCGTTTAAAGAATCAACCACTTTTTCCATTCCATGATCACCAATAAGACATAAGGTAGCTTTTTTGTCTTCTTTCATAATAGTTTTATAAAATGATTTTATTTCATAATCAATTTTTTCTAATGCAGAAATTAGTTCTTCTGAATGCGGACCATACTTATGTCCAAAATAATCAGGAGCACTTATATAGACTGGTACAAATGAATTATTTATTTTTTTAACATTTTTCAATAAATGATTTAATCTCGATGAATCGTTTCCAAATGTTTGTTGCGATAATGAAGTAAAATACCTCCAATTTATCGTATAACCTTTCTTAAGATATTCAAATAAAAGTCCAAATTGATTTTTTTTAGCATATTCTTCAAAATTTATAGCATCCTCTGTTAATACTATTTTATCTAAAATTTCTAAAGGTATTCTTTGAGGGTACATACCATAATCAGATTTTTTTTGAGAAATTTTCCATAATAGTCTTCTTATAATTTTTTGCAGAAATTTATTTTTCTCCAAAAAAGATAGTGTAAACTTTGGCCACTTACTAAACCAATGGAATGGTTTTTTATTACTATCTATTGAACTAAAATTTATAGCGTTTAAAAATCCAGTCTTTTGTGGCCTCAAGCTAAGAAAAATTTCAGCTCTTTCACAAAAACCGCTAGATATAACTAAATTTTTTGCAAAAATTCCTTCGTCTGTTTTTGAAGATAGCCAAGGCATATATTTTAAGTGATCTGAACGAAGAGCATCTAAAATAATGAAATATGTATTTGGATTCGTTTTCACAATAAAATCTTTACTTATCAGAGCCTTCTTAGATTAAAAAAATTATTTTTATATTCTTCTTTTGAAAAATTATCAAGATAGCTTTCAACCAGATTAGCTTTGTCAACATTATTAATACCATTAACATTTTCACCGTTTGAAATAGGTAAGCCAAGTACAGTATTTTTTTGACTTAACCAAGGTATTAAGGTTATAAAATCAACTTCCTTTTTGTTTTTTATGCCATCTATTTGCAAATAATTATTAAGTAATGGGAAAATATCTTTATTTAAAATAAAAAAAAGACAGTCTTGTTCTGCAAATCCATAATATTGTTCACTTTCTTTTGAATGAAATATTCTATTAAAAATACCATTTTTATCTCTCAATAAGCCAACATATGGATTCTTTTTAAACCTGGTTGGCATTGTTATTAAAGGAGAAAATTTTTGATGAATAATGGAAGAAACTAAAATGAAACTTGCAGGAATCAACCCTAGGTCACCCCAAAATAACATAATGTTTTTTTTAGAATTCAATTTATCTTGAATAGCTTGTAAACATTTTGCTGTACCTTTTATTTGACTTTTTTTAAGAGCAATTAATTGAATTAATTCATCATTTTCTTCAAACTCTTTAAAAAAATCTCTATCAATTTCATTTATAACAATTTTAATTGAAGAAATGTTTGCAACTGAAATTCTAATTGTTTCCAAGAGATTCATTAAAATAGGTTTTTTCCCGTTTGGATAACTAATTTGATATAATGGTTTGGGATAAGAAAGATTCATTCTGCTACCCTTTCCTGCAGCCATTATAACGATTTCATATTCATCATTAATATTATCTATAAGTCTAATGTATTTTTTTGAAATTTTATTTTTGTAATTTTCAGAACAAAAGTTTGAATTATTAATAGGATTACTAATTAGGTTATCGATTTCTAACTTTCCCATTATAAAAGATGTTTAAGTGATTTAAAAACATGAGTGGGGGAAAGATCTTCAGAGTATTTTTTTGTTTCAGAAGATATTAAAATAGAGTCACAATTAAAAAGTTTGCTTTGCTTAACATCAGTCCAAGGATTATCACCTAATGTTACTAATTTATCATTTTCATTGATGCTAAGAACTTGTTTTGAGAGATAAGGTTTTCCAAATTCTATAATATTTTTTTCATCTATTATTCTATTTGCCAATCCTAATAAACCGTCTGTAATTAACGAAACTGTAAAATTGTATGGGGGATTTGGTGAGATTCTATCAGGATTTGCTAGAATAATTTCTACATTATTTTGCATTATAATATTTAAAGCAATATCAGTACTTGGTATCCAATTTTCACTTATCAGTGAAGTAAAAATTAAAGCATCAATATCTTTATCATATTGATTAATAATTTTTTTAGTAAAAGGTGAAATTTTTTCAGTCACATTATCATTCCCATAATGAAAAACTTTGTTATAGTTTTTAATACTTAAGTGATCTAATAGTAAATCCAATGATGTTGATACTTTTGGGATAGGAACATTATAAATAGAATATAAATCATCTCTAAGCTCTGAGCCAGTTTTTGAACCTATGTTGGAAAAAATAATAATTTTATCATGATACTTTTCAATAAAATCTTTTGAACCCTCTAGAGGTATTTTATTTTTACAATATAATGTACCACTCACATCTAGTAGAATCTTATCGTAATCAGATATCATAGCAATTATTCATTGATGATAGACTTAAGAGCTTCAAATACTTTGGCTCCATTATGTGCAGATGGATTTGATTTATCAGCAAAATTTCCTTTTATGACCTTTAGCCAAGAATATTTCTTTTTCAGATTATCTGCATCAAATGTAATTGATTGGTCACTAAAATTATCATCCACATTATCATTTACAATTAAATGGGTTAGTAAATCTTTTTTATTAATTTTTTTTGTTACAGATCTAGATAAATGCTTAAACAAATCTTCAACTAAATCTGAAACATTAACAAAATTATTTGTCTCTTTTTTTAAGTTTGCTATCATAACTTTTGGTGCATTATTTTCATTTATAAAACGAGATATATCTTTTGTTTCTAGGCTGGGTAGAATACTCGAATACGGCGTACCTGAACCATAAATTATTATATCAGCATTTACGATTTTTTCTTCAATAGCCTCATTGCACTTAGGATAACTTCTCAATGTTTCTAAATAATTAATTTTATCATCAATCTCTATTGAAGATAATTTTCGTATTTGATTCATAGTTATAGGATTTTCCATTTGATATATATCCTTAATACTATGAGTAGTGCGAGTCAAAACTACAGAAGCTTCATTTGGTAGTAATGTACCATTTTTTAGTAAACCGCTTAAATATCTTACAGAATTGGAATTTGGATATATCTTAATTTTTGGGTCTAAACTACAAAAATTAGAAAATGCACCAATTGCTTTATTAAAATCTAGATTATTTTCAATTAAAAAAGATGCAAAAAGAATATTACCTATTTTGAAATCTTCTATATCTGTTATTTCATCTCTGTTTATATAAAAATAATTGAAAAAAGTATGCAACTTTTCAACAATCAATTTTCTTTTTCTTTTTGAAAGAGCGGATAAAGGTTTAAAGTATTTGGGCAAGAAGTCCTTATAAAGAATTCTATGAAGGTTTCTATATAATAATAATCTTTCTTCAAAATTATTTACATATGGAAATCTTGCATCCATAGCTTTGATAAGATTTTTATCTGGAGATAAAGATAAAATCGCTTTAAGAAAATCACTTATACCATGTGCTTTATAATTAAAAAGTCTTCTTATCTCTCCAGTTGAAGCACCATCGTCTAAACCATTGATTATTACAGATAATTCTTGGAAATCTTTTGTTTGATTTTTCATGTGGAAAAATAAATTTTTATTTCCCCTACCTCCTGAAAAAACCAATAGTCTATTCTTAATTTTTTTTGACATATTTTTTTCTCAAAATTCCTAGTAGTTCTGATATGTTAGGATAAAGTCTACCCAAATACCATCTCTTTAGAGGTTTTCTTTCATTTTTTATTATTACAGGTAATTTCATTAGACCTTCTAAAAATCCTAAAAGATAATAATGTATAGAAAATGATTTGATTGATAAAAATAAATTTATTACTAATAAGTTAAAAAGCTCAATAAATGCTGGTATCAGTGGATAATGTTTAGATATCAACCATATATTATTTCTTGTATTATAATAAAAAAACTTTGGTGAAAGTCTTTTTGTTGGAGACTCTTTGTGATATGCTAAAATATCTTTAAAGTGCTCGATCTTATAACCAAAATCTAGCGCTCTGATTGATATATCAGCCTCACTAGCATAGATGAAGTAATTACCAGGTCTCAATCCAGTATTATCAACAACCTCTCTTCTAATACCAACAGCACATCCTGTAAAAATTCGATCATGGGGAGGCCAATTTTTAGGTTCGTTTTGTATACTATTAGAAAAAAAATTATAAATACGTGGGTCTATTATACCTAGAGATGGATTATCATTAAATTTATTGACAATCTTCTGAATGCCTTCATCTTCAAAGAAAGCATCGCTATCTAAATAAATGAGTATAGAGCCAGTTGAATTTACAATTCCAACGTTAAATCCTTCTTCGCAACCTACATTAGATGGTAAACATACCAGCTTATAGCTTTTGTATAATCTTTTTATTTCTTCAATAGTTCCATCAGATGATCCATTATCTACTACTACTACTTCAATATTATTATAAGATTGCTTTTCAATAGCTTCTAATGCGTCGAGAATCTCTTCTTTTCGATTCCACGTCACAATGATAATAGACACTAATGGCTGATTATTTTTCATTAGAATGAATGTTAATGTTTATTATTTTAATAAATAATACCAAAATTTATTACTTGTAAAATATTTTATCCCCTTTTTCATTCCAAAATCTACAGTTTGAATCATTATCAATGCAGAATTTCATTGCTGACTCCCAATTATTTTTTATCTTCTTGTTATTATTAAATTTATTTATTTCCTTAATAACAATTTTGAATAGGTTGCTGTCAATTACCAAATCTGTATTTTGACTTTCTTGACTCTTATACGAAGCAAGCAATAAGATTTCAATAATTGTCAATTTAATTCTATTATTGTAAGCTTTATTTCTTGATGCAAACCCATATACTTTCCTTAAAATATTTTCATAATCATTATTGTATTTTTTAATAATACTAAACCAATTCGAGGGATATTCAAGCTTATTAAAATCTGTAGAATAATATTTAGATAGAAATAACTCTAAAACTGTTAAATGAATATGCTTATTTAGACTCCAGAGCTTAGAAATATTATCTTTGATAAAAAGATGGGGCGATACTTTAAATTTTGTAGCATTTTCAACCAATTGGCACCATTCTTTATCTTCAAATGAAGATTTAAAAATTTTCTCTCTTTCTATATAACTACTATGGTATTTCCCTTCCAAAATTAATAATGCTGTAGACCATCCAAGAATTGATTTGCAAATCTGTTGATACATCCAAAATTTTTCATTAATTGATAAATCTTTTTCTTGTTTATGGGGGTATGCTTGAATAATTGATATAAGATATAAAAGTAAGGGTGTTCTTCCTTCTTTCAAGCTTAATTTTTTAGAATCTATAATAGGAATTGAATTTAAAATTTGATTATTGCCGTAAAAAACATAGGATGCATACTTAAGATCATAATTAGCCATAGTAGGTTTCAAAGATTTTAGTTTTTCAACAGGAATGACCTCTAAATCAACTTGCCTAATTTTAACTACGGAAGAAATTAGCTTTCTTACTTTATTAATAATATTTTTTTGGCTATTAAATTTAGTAATAACATATAAATCATAATCATTTATGGGTTGAACTTCCTCTTCATGAATTAATACGCTACCTTCTCCTCTACCAAAACCACCAGCTAAAATAATTGATTCAACATAATTAAAATTTTCTAAAATTATCTGCTGAATTATATATAAATCATCATTTATTCTTTTAGCTATTTTTTCATCTTGATTAACTACAAATTTTTTTTGATTGTTTATTATTTCACTCATGATATTTTTCTGGTCAATTAACCTCTTTCAAGCCATCATATGTTGAAAATATACTTTTTTCGATATTTAATTTCCGCATCGATACTTCATTATTAACAAATAAGCTTCCATACAATCTATCATAAAATGAAGGTAAAAAATTTTTCAAAACTTTTTCAAAAAAAGGAATTTTTATTAGAAAAATTTTTTTATTTAAAGATTCTCCAATCATCAGAATTAATTCAGAGGTTGAAAGGGATTCATCATCTTTTGAAATGAAAACTCCTGGTTTCTCTAATGATATTATTTTATGTAAAACAAAACATATATTCCCAACAAAAACTATACTTCTTTTGTTTTTTATATCTTTAAATGGCAAAATGGGTGTTTTTTTTACCAGACCAATAAGATTGAGAAAATTTGCTTTTACTCCATTGCCATAAATTAAGGGACTTCTTAGAACTGAAATTTTAAAATTATCAGTTTCAAGCTTTGATAGAAGCATTTCCGCTTCAAGCTTGCTTGCTGCATAATTATCCTTTGGATTTGTAGGGCTATTTTCAAAATAAGGTGATTTAGACTCTTCACCGTAAACCTTAACAGTGCTAAGAAAAATAAAGTGTTTAACTCCTGAATCTTTTGCCTTTTTTGCTAATTCTATTGTTTGGTTTACATTAATATTAAAATAGTGCTTCCTTTTTGCTCCCTTCATTTGATGAACTAATGCAGAGCAATGAACAATTGTATCGATATCACTTAGTTCAAGATCATTAAAATTATCTTTCAAAAAAGAGAATTTCTTGATGAGATATTTTTTTTTATAATTTTTAAAGAAGTAACTACCAACAAAACCTGAAGCTCCTGTTAATAAAATTCTTTTCATAGATACCACAAGTTTACTATTTTATTTATGGAAATTACATAGTTTATCAATTATTGATGTTTACTAAAAAATTTACTTGATGGCAAAAAAAATATATAAGATTGGTATTATTGGCAGAGGATTTGTTGGTTCAGCCGTGGAGCACGGATTTTTATGCGATGATAATTATAAAGCAGATATAAAAATTTTTGATAAATCTCCTAAATTATCAACACACTCTCTTGAAGAAACGGTGAATGATTCTACGTTTATTTTTATATCTGTACCCACTCCTGCAAATCTTAACGGATCTGTTAATCTTGATGCTTTGGATATAGTTTTAAATAATATTAATAAATGCATTGATAATGACTGTATAATTCTTATTCGTTCAACTATAACTCCAGGAACATCAAAATTTTTCTCAAAAAAATATCCTCAATTAAATATTGTTTTTAACCCTGAGTTTTTGACTGAAAAAAATGCAAAAGAAGATTTTATTAATCAGTCAAGAATAATTCTTGGTGGGGTAAATAGCCTTACAGCTAAAGTAGCTGAGCTTTACAAGTGGAGATTTGATAATAAGGTCCCGATTATCCAAACAGACTATCAAACCGCTGAATTAATTAAATACATGAATAATATTTTTCTTGCAACAAAAGTATCCTTTATGAATGAAATGTTTTTAGTCGCTAATAAAGTTGGGGCTAATTGGGAAAAAGCTGTTGAAGGATTTCTTTTAGATAATCGTGTTGGATCATCTCATGTTAACGTTCCTGGACATGATGGTAAGTTTGGCTTTGGTGGAAGTTGTTTTCCAAAAGATATACAAGCCTTTATTGAGTTTTCGAATAAATTGGATGTTGATTTAAAAGTTATTAAAGCAGCATGGAATACTAATCTAAAAGTAAGACCAGAAAGAGATTGGGAATCACTTAAAGGAAGAGCTGTTGTAGATAAAAAGATTGACTAAATTGATAGCCATCTATCGTTATCCAGACTCCATTTAATAGTTGATTCAAGCCTATCATATGCTGATTGTGGCTCCCAACCCATTTTTTTCATTTTAGAGCCATCAAGAGCATATCTTAAATCATGTCCTGGTCTTTGAGAATGAAAATCAACCATTTCATAATTAAGATCTTTGTCTTGAACTTTTGCAATAAAATTAGCCAATGATAAATTATCAATTTCATCTTTACCAACAATATTAAACTTTTGACATTTCATTCCAGTAGAGTCCGGAGAAAATGATGATATATCGTAATTATAAAGGAATAATAAAGCTTCAGCAACATCTTCAGCATGGATATAATGTCTTGAACCTGCAATAGTTTTCTCAGGATTAGCATGAACTGTTACAACTTCGTTATCTCTTACTTTCTTGATTACCATAGGGATAAATTTTTCAGGATTTTGTCTTTCTCCAAAGACGTTCATAGTGTGAGTAATTAATGAAGGTATCCCATAAGTATTTTCAAATGCGACTACTAATTCTTCTGCGCCAGCCTTTGATGCTGAATAAGGATTAGTGGAATTATATCTATCATTTTCTTTATAGTTTATTCCTTTTGGAGCTGGTCCAAAAACCTCATCTGTACTAAAATAAGCAAATCTTTCTAAATTATTTAGCTTACGTGCATAATCTAGAATATGAGCAGTCCCAACAACATTATCCATTACAAATTCTAAAGGATAAGTAATTGACCTATCGACGTGTGATCCGGCCGCTAAATGGCTTATAAAATCAACATCACCGATTGTTGAAATAATTTCAGGGTTTAATTCAGCTTTTAAGTCGTGGTGAACAACCTTAACTCTTTTTTGCTCTGATTCAGGGTAAGAAGAGACTACCTCTTTAAGACGATTTAAATTACCACTAAAGTCAAGTCTGTCTAAGGTTATAATTTCCCAATCTGTTGTAGATAAAATTTTATCTATAACATGATGTGCAATGAAACCGGCTCCACCAGTTATTAAAACTTTCTTACTCATACTATTTTAACCCTTCAGTTTTTTTATAGTTTTTTATCCAACTAATCAAATCAGTTGTAGGTTCCCAATCTAATAATTTTTTTGCTTTTTTAATATCTGCTAAATTTGCAAAAGGCTCATTAAGCGGTTCATTGTAAACAACCTCTCCTCCAATATTTTTAGCAAGTTCATTTATTGATATATTTTCACCATTACCTATATTGATAACTTCACCTTTTCCAACATTTTTGGATTTTGCAGCAAGAATATTTGCACTAACCACATCACCAACATATGTAAAATCTCTTCTTTGATTGCCATCACCATTGATTGTTAACGGATTTTTTTTTATTAATTGATTTAGGAATATTCCTACAACTGTAGCGTATGCTCCTCCTAAATTTTGTCTCTCTCCATAAACATTAAAATATCTCAGAGATATTGTTTCAATATTATAAACCTTTGAAAACATTTTACAACAAAGCTCTCCATAATATTTTTGATTTGCATATGGAGATATTGGATTTGGCTTATCTGACTCTTTGGAAGGAAGTTTTTTTGTAGACCCATATGCAGATGAAGAAGCGCTATATACAAACCTTCGAACTTCCATATCAACTGAACATTTAAGCATATTCATAATTCCTAAAGTATTATTTACTTCATATTTAATTGGATTAAGAATTGATGGCTGAACTCTTGCCAAAGCAGCACAATGAAAAACTGTATCACATTTATTAAGGACTTTTTTTATTATACTTAGATTTGCAACATTAGCAATATCTACGTCATAATATCTTGCATTTTCATTACAGTTTTCTTTTTTACCAGAAATAAAATTATCAATTACATGAACTTCATGACTTTGACTAACTAATTTATCAACAAGATTAGAACCAATAAATCCAGCACCTCCTGTAACTACATATTTCATTATTTTGTTTGAATTGTATTAACAATGAAATCTATATCAGCTTTAGTGAGGTAAGGATGCATAGGCAAACTGACAATTGAATGCGATAAATTTTCAGAAATAGGTAAAGACCCTTTTTGGAAACCTAAATATTTAAAAGCTTCCATTAAATGAATTGGAAACTTATAATATATAACAGAAGGTATTTTCTTTTGAGTTAGTCTATCAATTAAATTGTCTCTTTTGTTGTTTGAACCTAGTACGATTGAAAACAAAGCGTGAGCAGATTGATACCCCTTAGGATGATGCTGTGCATTATTTAGATATTTCCTATAATGAGAATTAACTTCATTTCTCATTACCAACTCATCGTCAAAGATAGACAATTTTTCTAATAAAACTGCCGCTTGAATACTATCCAGCCTACCATTTAGCCCGATCATTTCACTATTGTATTTATCTTTTTTGGTACCATGAATTCGAATAGCTTTACACTCTTCAGCTAAATCATCGTCATTTGTAAAAATTGCTCCACCATCCCCGTAACACCCAAGAGGTTTAGCTGGGTAAAATGATGTAGCAGCAATATCCCCAAAAGTACCAACTTTTTCATCTCTAATAGAACCTCCAAAACTTTGTGCTGCATCCTCGACGACTTTCAAATTATATTTTTTAGCAATTTTGTCAATCAGTCTATACCTTGCAGGCAACCCAAACAAATCTACAGGGATAATTGCTTTTGGTTTGAGCTTACCTTCTTCGATAACTTTATTTATTTCAATTTCTAACTTATCACAATCAATATTATAAGTTGATTCATAAACATCTACAAAAATTGGTGTTGCGCCAAGAATAGAAATTACTTCTGCAGTTGCAACATAAGTAAAAGGTGTTGTAAATACTGCGTCTCCTGGACCTATTCCCCAAGCCATTAAAGGTATTAGCAGTGCATCGGTTCCAGATGAACATGAAATGGCATGTTTTACTCCACAATAATCAGCTAATTTTTCTTCAAGTTCAAATACTTCAGGGCCCATAATATAGGCACCGTGATCTAAAATTTTACTTATTCTCTTTTCAAGAGGTTTTCTTATACGCTTCTGTTGAGTTTTTAAGTCTAAAAATTCCATTGGACAAATTAATAAAAAAATTATCGGTTTTATATATTTTAAAAAATTTTAATAAATAATAATTAATCTTTGGAATTTAAAATTTAAAAGGAGAAATTCCTCGTAGGATACTCG